>ERZ506231.2-NODE-2-length-158993-cov-7.80236_pt1 | contig 158993 bp, 159 predicted proteins | sample MGYA00512586_ERZ506231 | MGnify/ENA metagenome assembly ERZ506231
AGAGCAGCTGATTTGTAATCAGCAGGTTATCGGTTCGAGTCCGATCATCGGCTTTTATACAATTTCATATTGTATATATGGGCAGATTCCCGAGTGGCCAAAGGGGACAGACTGTAAATCTGCTGCAAATTGCTTCGGTGGTTCGAATCCACCTCTGCCCATTGGAATTACTTTTTCAGTAATTGCATATAATAAAATATATTATCGCGGGATGGAGCAGTCTGGAAGCTCGCCGGGCTCATAACCCGGAGGTCATAGGTTCAAATCCTATTCCCGCAACTATGTGCCTAGTTAGCTCAGTTGGTAGAGCAGAGGACTGAAAATCCTCGTGTCTCTGGTTCGATTCCGGAACTAGGCACTTTTAATTGTATAGAGAACATATTGGTATAATTGGAAACGACACATGTGTGCATTACTCACTGATTAACGAACAACACGCGTGTGTTTTTCTATGCTCAAATTTATTTATATTAAAGGAGGGCAAAATTATGCCAAAGAAGAGTAGACTCGAAAATATTTTATTTACACTTGTTATGGCGTTTGTCATGGTGTATGCCATGGTATGCTATAACATCGCAATCGACAAAGGCGGAATGACAAACGAAGTTTTTCTGCTGGCGTTTTATGAAATACCGATTATGTGGCCGATCGCATGTATCCTGGAGTATTTTGTAGTGGAGAAACTGGCAACGATGCTGGCATTTCGTCTGGTAAATCCGAAAGAAGACAAGCCGGTCTTTGTGACACTTGCAATCTGTTCTATGATTGTATGTCTGATGTGTCCGGTAATGAGTCTGATTGCCACAGTTTTGTTTGCACATCCGGGAAATCAGGTAATTGCGGTATGGCTGCAGAAACTTGTTTTAAACTTCCCAATGGCATTATGCTGGCAGATCTTTTTTGGAGGAGTATTTGTAAGAAACTTATTTACATGGGTGAAAAAAGCGATTCATCATAAATAAAATCATCATGAATAAAAAGAGGGTGCGCATAATGCGCACTCTCTTTTTGGGGGTAGGAAAATAATGAAAAATGGTAAAACTGCTTCCGGCACAAAACCGGAAACAAGAATTACTGTGATTAAGTATTAGCCCATAACCACTTCGACAGAGACTTCTGTCTTGCCGGTTGGTAATGGAATCGTATTTCCGTCTACGGCAATGCCATCAACGGTCATGGAAGCAACACCCTTTTCTACATGTTTCGGGTTACGGACGCTGATGTGATAGGTCACACCACGGAAGTCACGTTTAGCTTCGAAGCCATCCAGAGTGGATGGAATACATGGATCGACGGTCAATCCGTCGTAATCCGGACGAATTCCGAGAATATATTGGGAAACGTCCAGGAATGTCCACGCTGCAGTACCGGTCAGCCAGCTGTTCTTGGCTTCTCCAAAGTTTGGAGCATCTTTTCCGGCAATCATCTGCGAATATACATAAGGTTCGGTACGGTGAATTTCGCTGATATCTTCGATATATGCAGGACAAGTTCTTGTATACACCTGCCATGCACGGTTTCCACGTCCGACAACGGTTTCTGCAATGGAAATCCAAGGATTGTTGTGGCAGAAGATTCCGGCATTTTCTTTATATCCTGGTGGATAAGAGGAAATTTCACCAAGTTCTACATGGTATCTGTGATAAGGTGGCTGAAGAAGTACAATACCGTATTTAGTATCCAGATATTTTTCTACGGATTCCATGGCTTTCAGACAGTTTCCTTCTTTCAGACCGATCTCTGCCATAACGCAGAAGCCTTGTGGCTCGATAAAAATCTTACCGTCTTCACATTCTTTAGAACCAATCTTGTTTTTGTAATGATCGTATGCCCGCAGGAACCATTCTCCATCCCAGCCAGCATCAAGAACCGTCTTTTCCATTTCTGCGATAGCATTTTCTGCCAGTTTTGCTTCATCTTCAAGCCCTCTGTGACGGCAGATCTCTACATAATCTTTACCGTAACGGACAAACATACCGGCAATGAAAACAGACTCTGCATTTGGTCCTTCGGATGGGCCGAATGTCTGGAAGGATTCTCCCGGTTCTGTGGAGAAGCAGTTTAAGTTCAGGCAGTCATTCCAGTCTGCACGGCCGATCAGCGGAAGTTTATGCGGTCCGAGATGATCGATGGTGTAGTGGAAGGAACGGCGTAAATGCTCCATAAAATCAGTTGCCTTGGAAGGATCACTGTCATACGGCGTTTTTTCATCCAGGATGGTGTAATCCCCGGTTTCTTTGATGTATGCTGCGGTACCTGCAATCAGCCAGAGCGGATCATCGTTGAAACCGCTTCCAATATCAGAATTACCTTTCTTGGTCAGAGGCTGATACTGATGATATGCACTTCCGTCTTCAAACTGTGTTGCTGCAATATCCAGAATACGCTCTCTTGCGCGGTCCGGAATCAGATGTACGAAACCAAGCAGATCCTGACAGGAATCACGGAATCCCATGCCTCGTCCGATACCGGATTCGAAGTAGGAAGCAGAACGGCTCATATTAAATGTGACCATACACTGATACTGATGCCAGATGTTTACCATACGATCCAGTTTTTCCTCGGAAGAGGATACCGTAAAGTGAGAAAGCAGTTCATCCCAGTATTTTTTCAGTTCAGCCAGTGCTGCTTCTGATTTTTCTTTGGTATCAAATTCTTTCATCAGAGCTTCCGCACGTGTGCGGTTAATCTTTCCATCTTCGGCGCGTCCGATCCATTTTTCTTCAACCGGATTCTCTATGTATGCCAGAATAAATACGAAAGTTTTAGACTCGCTGGGAGCAAGAGAAACTTTCAGATGATGGGAGCCTACCGGAGCCCATCCGCTGGCAATGGAGTTTTTGGACTGATCGGACACGACAACTTCAGGAGCAGAGTTTTCTCCGTATGCTCCAAGGAAGGAATCGCGGTCAGTATCAAATCCGTCTACCGGGGCGTTAACTGCATACAGAGCATAGTGATTACGACGCTCACGGTATTCGGTCTTATGATAAATTGCAGATCCATGAACTTCTACTTCACCGGTAGAGAAATTACGCTGGAAGTTGGTCATGTCGTCCATTGCATTCCATAAACAGAATTCTACATAAGAAAAGACAGAAAAATCTTTCGTCTCTTTACTGTTATTGGTAAGAGTCAGCTGATTGATCTCACAGTTCTTTCCAACCGGAACAAATGCGGTCAGCTCTGCCAGCAGATCATTTTTACTGCTCCGGAAGGTGGAGTAGCCCATACCGTGATGACACTCATAAGCGTCCAGATCGGTCTTGGCTGGCATCCATCCGGGATTCCAGATGGTATCGCCCTCTTTAATATAGTAGTAGTGTCCATTGCTGTCGAAAGGAACATTGTTATAACGGTATCTCGTCAGACGAAGAAGCTTTGCATCTTTATAGAAGCTATAGCCACCGCAGGTATTGGAGATCAGAGAAAAGAAATTCTCAGAACCCAGATAGTTGATCCATGGGAGTGGTGTCTTAGGAGAGGTAATAACATATTCTTTGTTCGCATCATCGAAATATCCAAATTTCATGTGTGTATCCTCCATATAAAATTATTTACTTGTGACATAGTAGATGAAAGTGGAAAGAAGCATTTGGTGGAGTAATCAATCCATCGTGCTTGTTTTAAATGCCACTTATCTATGAGAGCGAAAACGTTTAAGTGCTCTCTTTTATAAATAGAGTATAGTCTCTGAAATTTAAAAAATCAACACAAAATGGCTTAAAACAGGCAAATACAGCAACTTGAACAAAAACGAAAACAAAAAATATAAGAAAGCAACAAATGCGTGCGCAACATTAAAAAACCAAAAAATTGCGTAAACGTATAAGAATAAAACAGCGTGCGCATGCACGGACACAAAATACACATACAATATGCACAAAACAGTCAAGAATAAAGTGTTTAAATTGACGAAATGACAAAAAAGTATTGCATTTACAGGCATATGGGCGTATATTAAAGTTACGAAAACGATTAAGAAAATTTCCCGAAACATTGGAGGAATGATATGGTATCTTTAAAAACAATTGCTGAACGATGTGGTGTTTCTACTGCGACCGTAAGCAAAGCACTGAATGATCATAAAGATATCAGCGAAGAGACAAAAAACCGGGTAAAGCAAACGGCGCAGACACTTGGATATTTTCCGAATGCAGCGGCCAGAGCGCTTAAGACGAACCGTTCATATAATATCGGGGTACTCTTCGAGGAGGAAGCCGGAAGAGGCCTGACCCATGAATATTTCTCCGGTGTGCTGAACGGACTTAAGATTCAGGCAGAAAAGTTAGGATATGATATTACATTTATCAACACCTGCTTTGAAAACCGGAAGATGTCCTATTATGAACATTGCCGGTACCGGAATTTTGAGGGAGTCGTAATTGTATGTGCCAATTTTGACGACCCGGATGTGATCGAGCTGATGAACAGTGAAATACCTGTAGTTACGATTGATTATGTGCATCATAACTGCACCGCAGTTACTTCCAACAATATACAGGGTATGGAAGATTTAGTAAAGTACATATACAGTCAGGGACACAGAAAAATTGCATATATTCATGGACAGGAAGGATCAAGTGTTACGCGGGACCGACTCGCAAGTTTTTATCGGACAATTGATGAACTGGGGCTTGAAATTCCCGATACATATGTCCGCTCAGCTGATTATCTTGAGACAAAAGGATCTGCAAAACAGACAAAGGAACTGTTGAATCTGGAAGATCCGCCAACCTGTATCATTTATCCGGATGATACTTCTTTAATAGGAGGTAGAAATGTCATTATTGAAATGGGACTTCGAATTCCGAGAGACATTTCGGTAGCCGGATATGACGGTACGATGATCTCGCAGCTTTTATATCCAAAACTCACAACAATTCGTCAGAATACAGAAATAATTGGAAGTGAAGCAGCAACAAGGCTCATCGGAACCATTGAAAAACCGAGAACAACTCTCGTTGAGAGAGTCGTTATAGAAGGAAGTTTAGTTCCGGGACAATCCGTAGGTGCAATTCAGCCGAAGGAATAAACCAGAAGATTTCTTCAAAACAAACAGACCAGAAGGTCAACAATATTAAGGAGGGTTTTATATGAAAAAGAAAGTCGTAAGTGCACTGCTGTGCGCAACAATGGTAGCAACAATGTTTGCTGGCTGCGGAAGTAAAGAGAGCAGCGACAATGCAACAACACCGGATACTTCAAAGGCAGATACCAGTTCTGAAGTAACTGCTCCGGCAGAAGATACCGGAAAGGTTTTAAACATTTATTGCTGGAACGAGGAGTTCAAGAGCCGTATCACAGCTCACTATCCGGATTATCAGGAAGTTGATGCAACACATGGAAAGATCGGTGATGTTGATGTTGTCTGGAACATTACACCAAACGATGACAATGCTTACCAGAACAATCTGGATGCTACCTTATTAAATCAGGCAGATGCTCCAGCAGATGATAAGATTGACTTATTCCTGGTAGAAGCAGATTACGCATTGAAGTATGTAGATACCGATTATACGATGCCAATTAAGGATCTGGGAATTACAGACAGCGATCTGTCAAAACAGTATCAGTACACAAAGGATATCGTTACCGATTCCAAGGGCGTTTTAAAAGGCCTTTCATGGCAGGGCTGCCCAGGTGTTCTTTTCTATAACAGAGATGCAGCCAAAGAAGTTCTCGGAACAGACGATCCAGATAAGGTTCAGGAATATGTAAAGGATTGGGATACATATAACGATACCGCAAAGAAGATGAAGGATGCAGGTTACAAGATGACTGCTTCTGCAAACGATACATACCGTGTATACTCCAACAATGTAACATCTAAGTGGGTAGACGGAAATAAGATCAATATCGATGACAACATTATGAAATGGGTAGACGATTCTAAGGCTCAGGTAGATGCTGGCGAGACAGGTACTTGTGATCTCTGGTCAGATGACTGGTCAAAAGGATTCTATCCACAGGGTAAAGTATTCTGCTACTTTGGACCTGCATGGTTAGTAAACTTCTCTATGGCAGCTGATACAGAAGGATCTATCGGTTACAACGGCGGATGGGGCGCAGCTCAGGGACCGCAGGGCTTCTTCTGGGGTGGTACATGGATCTGTGCAGCTCAGGGAACAGACAATGCAAGCCTTGTAAAAGACATTATGTTAAAGATGACAACCGATGACGATATTATGAAAGATATCGTAGTTGATGATGATGATTTCGTAAACAACAGCACAGTTATGAACGGAATGGCAGATGGATCAATTAAGGTAAAAGACAATAAAGAATACAGCAGCAAGATTCTTGGTGGTCAGAATCCTCTTCCAATGTACTGTGCAGGTGTTGAGACACTTGATTTAAGCAACCTTTCTTCTTACGATCAGGGATGTAACGAGGAATTCCAGAACGCTATGAAGAACTACTTCGAAGGAAAAGCAACAAAGGATGAGGCACTTGATCTCTTCTACAAGGCTGTAACTGAGAAGTACCCAGAGTTAACTTACTAAAAACGATTATTAACAAGCACCACAGGGACCGTGCCTGCCATACAGGAATGGAGGCACGGTCATTTTAACAAAAAATATGTGTAACAAAAACTATATTCATCATAACATACCAGTTGGGAGGTAGGTCTTATGAAAAGTAATAGTGGAGGAAAAGCGGTCAGATATAATAAATGGGGCTACATATTTCTGATTCCATTTATCGTTGTGTTTGTAATATTTCAGCTGGTACCGTTAGTAAACACCATTTATAACAGTTTTTTCGAAAATTACATGTCTGGTCTGACACAGGTTGGACCGAGATTTGTTGGATTAGATAACTATAAGGCTTTGTTCAGCAGTGGAGATATCTGGACATATTTTAAGAACACGATGGTTCTCTGGATCATGTGCTTCATACCACAGATTTTCCTCTCCCTTTTATTAGGTGCATGGTTTTCCGATGTCCGTCTGAAATTAAAAGGGTCCAGATTCTTCAAAACGGTTATTTATCTGCCGAACCTGATTATGGCATCTGCATTTTCCATGTTGTTCTTCACTCTCTTTTCAGATGGAGGACCAATCAACTCTTTACTGATGCAGATCGGATTTATCTCAGAACCTTATAAATTTTTATCACACGCAGGAAGTGCCAGAGGCCTGATCGCCATGATGAACTGCCTGATGTGGTTTGGTAATACGACCATTCTTCTGATGGCCGGAATGATGGGAATTGATACTTCTCTGTTTGAGGCAGCCGAGGTGGATGGAGCTACTTCCACACAGGTATTTTTCAAGATAACACTTCCACTGCTTCGCCCGATTCTGGTGTATGTAATTATCACATCCCTGATTGGTGGTCTGCAGCTGTTCGATGTACCACAGATTTTGACAAACGGAACCGGTGATCCGATGAGATCTACCATGACCTTGATCATGTATCTGAATAAGCATCTGTTCAGTAAGAACTATGGTATGGCAGGAGCACTGTCCGTTGTACTGTTCATTCTTACTACAGTCTTAAGTCTGATCGTATTTAAGGTTACCGGCAATGACAAGAGAAAGGGGTAATTGATATGGCAAAGACAAATAAAAATGACATCCAGAAGGGTGTAGGACTTCATGCACGGCGCGTCATCGCCTATGTAGTATTGATTATTATCTCATTTTTCTGTCTGTTCTGGTTTTACATTATGTTTATCAATGCAACCAGATCAAACGGACAGTTACAATCCGGATTTACCGCGATTCCAAGTACGAACCTGTTAAAAAACTGGAACAATCTGGTGCACGGAACGCTTCCAATCTGGTATGGAATGTTCAACAGTCTGATCATCGCTGCCTGCTCAGCAGTGCTTTGTACATATTTTTCAACCATGACCGCATATGCGATCCATGCGTATGAGTTTAGGATGAAACGGTTTATTTATCCATTTATTCTGATGATCATGATGATTCCGACACAGGTTACTGCACTTGGATTTATCAAGTTAGTGACAAAGATGGGAATGATGGATTCCTTCATTCCACTGATTGTTCCGACAATCGCTTCTCCGGTTGTATTCTTCTACATGAAGCAGTACATGGAGAGTGCACTTCCGTTATCTTTGATTGAGGCAGCACGAATTGATGGTTCCGGAGAGTTCCGTACATTCAACAGTATTGTACTTCCACTGATGAAACCGGCGATCGCCGTACAGGCAATCTTCACTTTCGTCAGCAGCTGGAACAATTATTTTACACCGGCACTGATTCTGCATGATGATAAAAAGAAAACACTTCCAATTCTGATTGCACAGCTTCGTGCAGCAGACTGGTTGAAGTTTGATATGGGCCAGGTATATGTGATGATTACATTCTCGATCCTGCCGGTTATCGTTGTATATCTGATTCTTTCCAAGCATATCGTTCAGGGTATTGCACTGGGAAGTGTCAAGGGATAATGTGAAATATAACGTTAAAAACTGCAGTTGATGCTGTACTACAAAAAGGAGCTGCCTTTTGCGGGGCAACTCCTTTTTTAGTGAAGAATGATTGATATCCGGTGTCGGGACGTCAGATGGACAAATGATAGATCTGCATCCAGGTGTTGATCTGGATAAAGTAAGCAATGAGCTGCGGACCTGCCATCAACTGGCCGAACCATGGTTTGCCGAGTTCCTTTGGTGCGGCAAGGAAAGCTTCTGTTTTGGAACGGTCCAGAAGCGGCAGTACCGGAGAATTCGGATCGTTCAGAATTTCCCGCATGCGCCTGATCAGCATCTGTTCGTAGGCCGGATGGTATGTCTTTGGATACGGGCTTTTTTTGCGCCAGAGCAGTTCCCGTGGCAGCAGATCGGCACAGGCATCCCGCAACAGGGATTTTTCGACTCCATTCCGATATTTCATCTGCCACGGCACATTGAAAACATATTCCATGATCCGGTGATCGGCAAATGGGACACGGGCTTCCAGAGAAGAGTACATGCTGGTGCGATCCATGCGGTCGAGCAGGGTCTGCATGAACCATTTGATATTCAGATAGCCAATGTCACGACGGCGGGCTTCCTCAGGGGATTCGCCATCCAGATGCGGAACGTGGGAGAGTGTTTCCTCATAGCGCGCATGAGAATATTCTGCCAGATCCAGCGTGCGAAGCACGTCATCGGAAAGAATGGAGGTACGTGCAGCAGGATCGGCAGACCACGGAAAACCATCCCGGTTCATAAGTTCCGGTCGGTAAAACCATGGATAGCCGCCGAAAATTTCATCGGCACATTCTCCGGTGAGTGTTACTTTATTATGTTTGGCGACTTCGGAACAAAAATACAAAAGAGAGGCGTCCACATCGGTCATTCCGGGAAGGTCTTTGGCGGTGACCGCATCGGACAGGGCGGCAAAGAGAGCCTCCTGGCTGCACTCTAAATAGGTGTGGGATGTTTTACAATATTGCAGCATCCGGTTGACGTAAGGAAGATCCCGTTCCGGCTGAAAGGCATTGGACTTAAAATATTTCTCGTTTTCAGAGAAGTCAAAAGAAAACGTGTTTAAAATTTTTCCTTCTTTTTGCATATGGCGGGCGGCTAATGCAGTGACAATCGAAGAATCAATGCCGCCGGAGAGAAAGGTGCATACCGGAACATCGGACACCATCTGTCGTTCTACAGTGTCACGCACGAGAAAAGAAACGGTCTGTACGGTTTGGACATAGGAATCTTTATGTTCCCGGCAGGGCAGATCCCAGTAGAGAATGTCGTGCTGTCCGTCCGGACAGAATATATGATAATGTCCCGGCATAACTTCCTTTACGCCTGTGAATACGCCGTTTCCGGAGGTGCGTGCCGGACCGACCGCCAGAATTTCCTGCAGACTGTTTTTGTCAATGGATGGAGTGACATCCGGATGACAAAATAATGCCTTGGGTTCCGAACCGAAAACAAAGGAGCTTCCGGTCTGGGTATAAAACAAAGGTTTTGTGCCGGCACGGTCACGGTAGAGAAGCAGTTCTCTGGTGGTATCGTCCCAGATCGCAAATGCGAAAATCCCATTTAACTTTTCGACAAAGTCTTTTCCGAAATGCATATAAGCGCACAGAATGATTTCCGTGTCTGACGTTGTGGTAAAGCGATATCCGGCTGCCTGCAGTTCGGGCAGCAGTTCCCGGTGATTATAAATTTCTCCATTGTAAACAATGGAACAGGTTTTCCCGTGGAAAGTACGTGTCATAGGCTGGATACCGCTTTTAAGATCGCGGATGGAAAGGCGTGCATGTGACAGCCCCACATGTGGCTGTAGATCAATCATCGCCTGATCCGGACCGCGGTGCTTTAAAGTTTCGTGCATTTGTACAAGGATCGTTTCCCAGAAGGGTTTTTTGTCATAGTAGTTCAATGAAAAATCGCAAAAGCCTGAAATTCCACACATAATTTGTCTCCTTACCGTTGGGCTGCGGCTCTAAAAGCAGCCATCTTAGTTTTAGTCTATGCAGAAATTTCTATACAAATGCAAAAAAGAGGGGTATGATGAGTACAAAATACAAGAAAAAGAGGAAGAATTATGTTGAAACTGGAACAGGGAAGACCCGCGGATACGTCAGGAAGACTGGAAAAGGAGATCCGTGTGTATGATTTTTTAGATAAACTTGGCGTTATATATGACAGGGTGGATCATGAAGCTCTGATGACGATGGAAGCATGTGAGGAGGCAGACCGCGTGCTGGAAGCTACCATATGCAAGAATCTGTTTTTGTGTACGGCAAATAAAAAAGAATTTTATCTTCTGATGATTGTGGGAGATAAACGTCTCGTAACAAAGGATGTGTCAAAAAAGCTTGGTACAAGCCGGCTTTCTTTTGCCGATGAATCGTATATGGAAGAGTATCTCGATATTACACCGGGATCGGTCAGCGTGCTGGGGCTTATGAATGATACTGAAAATCATGTGCAGCTGGTCATTGATGAAGATGTTTTAAAGGGAGAATATGTGGGATGTCATCCGTGTATTAATACGTCCAGCCTGCGTGTGCGCACTGCAGATCTGATGGAAAAAATCATTCCTGCAATGCATCACGAGGCGAAGATCATTCGGATTTAGCCGGCTTCTTTTTGCGCTGGCGCAGTTCCCGGAAAAAAGCAGAAAGCATGGAAGAACAGGTCTCTTCAAGAACACCTCTGGTAATTTCCACCTGATGGTTAAATTGCTGCATTTGCAGAAGATTCAGGACAGATCCTGCACATCCGGCTTTGGGATTCATGGAACCGATGATTACCCGCCGCATACGGGATTGTACAATTGCACCGGCACACATCTGGCATGGCTCCAGCGTAACGTAGAGGTCGCAGTCCTCAAGCCGCCAGTCACCTGTTTTTTTACTTGCTTTGCGGATGGCAGACAGTTCTGCATGGGCAAGCGTATTTTTATCGATGTTGCGCCGGTTATATCCTCTTGCGATGATTTTACCGTTTTGGACAATCACACATCCAATCGGGACTTCATCGATCGCATAGGCTTTTTTCGCCTGTTTTAAGGCTTCTTTCATAAATTTTTCATCATCAGTCATAGACATTCTTCCTTGAAATCGTTATGATAATTATGGGGATAAGTAACCTTTTAATTACAGTATAATACTATACCATAGAAATCATATGGAAGGAAGAAGTATGTTATTTGCATATGAGACAGAACGTCTTCTTTTAAAAATAATAAAGCCGGATCAGGCAGATGCGGTACTGGATTTTTATATGCGGGATAAAGAACTGTTTGAAAAATTTGAGCCGGATCGGATGCCGAATTTTTATACCCGCCAGTTCCAGAGACAGATGCTCCTGTTTGAGTATAACATGGCAGTACAGGGAACACTGTTCCGGTTTTATGTATATGAGAAAGAGCATCCGGAGCGTATCATAGGGACGATATGTGTACATCATATTACACGTGGATTTTCTGAACAGTGTGAGGTTGGATATAAGTTTTCCAGCGCATATCATCATCGCGGATACGCAACGGAATCACTGCGTTTTATTATGGATCTGGTGTTCCGGGATTTAAAACTTCACCGCGCCATGGCATGGGCACTTCCGGATAATACGGCAAGTATCCGGCTGCTTGAACGGGTGGGGTTCGTGTACGAAGGCATCTGCCATGATTATATGATGCTCAATCAAAAGTGGCGGGATCATGCGCAGTTTTGCATGATTAATCCTGATTAAGCGGACACATCCAGTATCCGAAAACTCCGGTCATGTCTTTGGAGTCTGAGGATACTGCGGCTGCTGCCTCAAATTCCGGGAAACCAAAGAGCATTGCCATCATACGTTCCGGTTGCTCATAGATTCCCGGAATTCCAAGAAACTGTCGTTTTTCTCCATTCATTTCCAGCGTTTTCAACATGAGATAGTGATAATTGAAAAAACCGTGCAGAAGAAAACGGTTGTTGCACAGATTCCAGTTGCTTTTTGGTAGCTTTCGGATATCCTGAATTTCTACTTTCTGATAAGAGGTTTGTGGCTGCCGGGCTGCTTCTGGTTGAGGGATTGTTTTCGGCTGTTGGATCGTTTCCGGTTGAGGAGTAGTTTCGGGCTGCCGGATGGATTCCGGTTCTGGTATGTCTTGCGGCTGTCGGACGGGTTCCGGTTCTGGCATGGCTTGCGGCTGACGGAATCGCTCTGGTTCGGTTGTAGATTGCGTCTGTATGACCGGCTCTGTCTGTGCCTGAGCGGCAGGCGGTACCGCTTCTTTTTCCTGAAAGATTAAAAATTCTCCCCGGAGTGCCTCCGGAACCGGAGCGGAAGAAAGGCATCCGGTCAGAAACCTTCCGTTGCCACAGGCAATGGTCAGGGTCTGTGCCTGATGCACGTCAAAACCACTGTTTCCGATCCGATTATTTTCACAGGTAAAGCTGCAGGATCCCATACCCTGCGTGAGCAATAATTCGGTAACAGGTATAGCCTGCAGACCATTTTCATATACTGTCAGATAGACCGGACATTTTCCCTTGAAACGGTCAAACCCCCGGATCTGAAGTTCCATACGGCAGCTGTTTTCGCGCAGATCGGTGCGGATGAACCCGGTATTTCGTCCGCGGTTTCCCTGTTCATATTCATAAATATAAGTAATAAATCGTCTCAATTGAAGAATTCTCCTGTTTTGTATTTGATGTCTTGTATAGTTTATGAGCCGGGGAAAAAAATATGTCGTTTATTTTGAAAAAAAGGATTGACATTTTGGTACTAAAGTATTATTATAATGTCAGTAACAGTTCCTGTTATTGTTTTGAACTAATGGAGAAATGAGGGAGAGTATTATGATAAAACGAAGTCGTCAGCGGGAGGCGATCCGGCAGTGCCTGACAGGCCGCTATGATCATCCGACTGCGGAAACGGTTTATATGAGTATCAAAGACGAATTTCCAAATATCAGTCTCGGAACTGTTTACCGGAATCTTTCTCTTTTGTCTGATCTGGGGGAGATTCAAAAAATTACTGTCAGTGGAGGCCCGGACAGATTTGACGGAAACCCGGCACCGCATTACCACTTTTCTTGCAGAGAGTGTGGATGTGTGATGGATCTGGACATGCCTTCCCAGGAACAGTTAAATCAGATTGCAGCGGAGCAGTTTGATGGAACAATTGAAAACCATTCCATTTTGTTTTCCGGATTATGCCCGGACTGCAAAAAGAAAAACACCCATTAATTAAATTTATAATAAGGAGGACATTTAAAATGGCAAAGTTTGTATGTACAGTATGTGGTTATGTTTATGAAGGTGAGGCTGCACCGGCAGAGTGCCCGATCTGCCATGCACCGGCAGAGAAGTTCGTAAAGCAGGAGGGTGAAATGACCTGGGCTTCCGAACATGTAGTTGGTGTTGCAAAAGGCGTGAGTGAAGACATTCTTGCAGATCTTCGCGCAAATTTTGAGGGAGAGTGCTCTGAAGTTGGTATGTATCTGGCTATGGCAAGAGTTGCCCACCGTGAGGGATATCCGGAGATCGGAATGTATTATGAAAAAGCTGCTTATGAAGAGGCAGAGCACGCTGCAAAATTTGCAGAGCTTCTTGGTGAAGTGGTGACAGATTCTACAAAGAAGAACCTGGAAATGAGAGTAGAAGCTGAGAATGGAGCGACTGCAGGAAAGACAGATCTTGCAAAGAGAGCAAAGGCAGCAAACCTTGATGCAATCCACGATACCGTTCATGAGATGGCTCGTGACGAGGCTAGACATGGAAAAGCGTTTGCCGGTCTGTTAAAGAGATATTTTGGTTAATCTTTAAAACGCATAAAATAAGCATTTCAGAGGATAGATGGTTGTTTAACTGTCTATCCTTTTTTTTTGCTGCAGCAAATCATCTGTTTTCCATGCCCGTTCGGAGGGAAAACTATTGACAGCAAAAGTTGCATGATTATAGAATATAGAAAAGTGTTACTGAAAACAGTGACAAAAAAGAGCAAGGTGGGAGGTTGCAGTTGTGAAGAGATATATAAAGAGATGGATCAGTTTTATACTTTTTATGTGCGTTTTTGTCCAGTATCCCTCAGAGGGAGTGGTTATGGCGGCAGACAGCGATCAGAAAAACATACAAATCGTTGGTACCGCATCGCTGAATACATATGATGTGGCACTCCGTGTTGGAAAAACAAAGCAGCTTGTGTGTAATGGAACGACCGGAAAGATGGTGTGGAAGTCATCCAATCCGAAGGTCGCAACAGTAGATAAAAAAGGTCTGGTAAAAGCAATCAAACCGGGAAAAGCAATGATTTCGGTTTCCGGTGGAAATCTGATCGGTTCTATGACCTGCAAGGTCGGTGTGAGTAAAAAAATTACCACAAAACAGGCCAGACGTAAGATTATGGCTATGAAAAAGACTTACAAAGAGGGGCTGTCCTGGACAAACGAAAACCGGCAGTATTTCTGGGAAGCCACGAACTGTCAGTGTTATGGATGTATTGCCCTGTGTGGAGAAATCAGTGATAAAGTGTTTGGCAAATATGCACCGGTGACAAAACACAGCAATTTCAGCAGGATCAAGGCAGGCGATCATATCCGCATCGGAAACGAACATTCCGTTATGGTTCTCCAGAAGAACGGAAATACGCTTACGGTCGTGGAAGGAAACTATAATGCCACCGTTCACTGGGGAAGAAAAATAACAAAAAAGGAGCTGCAGGAAAGTGGCTTCTATGTGGAAACAAGATATTGACAGAATGCTTTTCTGTATTTGGAAGGGGATACTCCAAACTGTTTTTTAAATGCCTTGCTCAGATGAAATTATACATGCTGCTTTCCGGTTTGACAATGGATTTTTTGACATAAAATATATACTATAAGTATATAACAAAGAAGATAAATTGGATAGTGATTTCTTGATTATACATTAGGAGGAATGCATATGGAAAAAGAAAAATTTTCATATCCTGTTTCATTGCGCAGGATGCAGATTACAGATAAATTCTGGAAAAATGAGATGGAACTGGTGCGTACGGAGGTGATCCCTTATCAGTGGAATGCGTTGAATGATAAAGTAGAAGGCGCAGCACCAAGTTATTGTATGCATAATTTTAAAGTGGCGGCAGAAATGAACCGGCAAAAGAGAAAACAGGGAGCTGCGTATAAAGAACCTTCGTATACATACCGTGGATTTGAGATGTTACCGGAAGATCCAGAAAATCTCAAGGATGAGTTTTATGGATATGTATTTCAGGATACGGATTTTTCCAAGTGGGTGGAAGCGGTCGGATATTCGCTGACACAGCATCCCGATCCGGATCTGGAAAAGGTTGCAGATGCTGCAATTGATATTGTCTGTGCGGCACAGCAGGAAGACGGATATCTGGACACGTATTATATTATCAATGGAAAAGATGGTATTTTTACCAACTTACGGGATCATCATGAATTGTACTGTATGGGGCATCTGATCGAAGGTGCTGTGGCATATTATGAGGCAACGGGAAAAGATAAACTGCTTCATGCGGCGGAACGATTCGCGGATTATGCTGCAGATTATTTCGGACCGGAGGAAGGAAAATGCAAGGGATATCCGGGACATGAAATTGCAGAAATGGCACTCGTCCGTCTTTATGAAGTTACAGGAAAACAAAAGTATCTGGATTTAAGCCGCTTTTTTATTGATGAAAGAGGCACAAAACCATATTACTTTGATAAAGAACATCCGGAAACCGTAAAGAAAGGGCATGAGAATGAATTGCGGTATAGCTATTATCAGGCACATCTGCCGGTACGACAGCAGGATGAGGCGTTTGGTCACGCAGTCCGTGCCGTGTACCTGTATTCCGGTATGGCAGATATTGCACGTATTACAAAGGACGAAGAACTGTATCAGGCATGTGTACGTCTGTGGAATAATGTGACGAAAAAGAAAATGTATATTACAGGGGGCATCGGTGCAACACATTTGGGAGAAGCCTTTTCTTTTCCGTATGATCTTCCGAATGATACGGCATACGCAGAGACCTGTGCATCGATCGGACTGATGTTCTGGGCGCGGCGTATGCTGGAAATTGTTCCGGATGCAAAATATGCAGATATTATGGAGCGGGCATTGTATAATGGCGTATTAAGCGGAATGGCTTTGGACGGAAAAAGCTTTTTCTATGTGAATCCACTGGAGGTGCTGCCGGAGGCGTGCCACAAAGATGAACGGAAATTTCATGTCAAACCGGTACGGCAGAAATGGTTCGGATGTGCATGCTGCCCGCCAAATCTTGCGCGTCTGATCAGCTCCATTGGATCTTATGCATTTACAGAAAATGAGGATACGCTGTTTGTGCATTTGTATATGGGAAGCAATGTGGAAAAAACGGTGAATGGGAAAACGGTAAACGTGCAGATGGAATCAGATATGCCATGGGAAGGAAACATAAAGATCCGTGTGCAGGCTGAAAATGCAAAAATGACGCTGGCAATCCGGATACCGGGATGGTGTAAAAATTTTAAAATTTCCGGAATAGAGGATGCCGCACAGGAAGAAAAAGATGGATACCTGTATTTGAAAAAAGTGTGGAACAGGGAAGAAACCTTCTGTATTGATTTTCCAATGGAGGTACAGATGTTTGCAGCATCGGAGCGTGTTCGCGAGGATATTGGCAAGGCAGCGATTATGCGCGGCCCTGTGGTTTACTGCCTTGAAGAGAAAGACAATGGAAAGAACCTGCATGAACTGCTGGTCGATACAGATATGCATGCATCGGTGTCGGAGGGAAAAATCTGCGATACCGTAGTAAAAATGGTAGAAACAGACGGATGGCGGCTGACAGAGAGTGGGGATGCAGAGGAGACTCTCTATCACATGTATCAAAAGCCGCAGAAGCAAAAGGTACGTTTGCATTATATTCCGTATTACACATGGGCAAACCGCGGAGAAAACGAAATGCAGGTATGGACACGCGTGCAGAACCCTTAAGGGTTCTGCAGCTGATTGCGGTATTGCGTTGGCGTGACATGGTAATAGGTCCGGAATGCTTTGCTGAAATAGTGGTTATCGGCATAGCCTAAACGTTCCGCAATACCATCCGTCGGTTATGGTGCATGGTATGACGGGGGTTGCAATTCAGACAGAGCTTGAAGTAAATTATACAGACAAAGGAGTTATTTAATCATATGGAACATGCATATTGGAAGCAGATGATAGAAATAGAAGAAAATGGGATTTTTCTGGTTTTTGGAATTACACGGAATGATCAGATCAAATTTTTACACTTTTCTTCCGTTCCACAGGCAGAGGATATGTCCGTACAGGAATGCAGGCAGGAGGATGAATGCCGGATGATGGATGAAGGATTTCCTCTGGTGCAGCTGGAACTGGCTGGCTATGATCGGCCATATGAGCGGCATGGAAATAAATATGTGGTGACTTCTCCCGGATGTTATCTGAAATATGAAAATATGCAGGATACAAAGAATGAATCCGGGAGAATGCTTCAGATCCGGCAGAAAGATCCTCTTACCGGAGTCTGTGTACAGACCGACATACAGTTTTATGACGGAGTGCCGGTGGCAAGATTTGTCAACCATGTAACGAATGAGGGAGAGGAGGAACAGGTACTGACGTACCTGTCCTCCTTTACCTGCTCTGGAATTAAGAGAGATGGAAACTTTTTGTATATTCCGCATAATGGGTGGCAGAAAGAGCTGAACTGGCGCAGATATTCGTTTGAAGAGCTTGGATTTCCGGTGACACAGACGAAAAGTATCCGGAGAAGTTCCAAAACAATAGAAGTATACAATACCGGGAACTGGTCCACAAAAGAGTATCTGCCGATGGGATTTCTGAGCCATCCGCAGAGTGGCGCGGGGCTGATCTGGCAGATTGAAAACAATGGTTCCTGGCATTATGAGATCGCAGACCAGAATGATCATTATGTTTTGAATGTCAGCGGGCCAAACGAGATACAGTCACATTTCAGTAAGGTGCTGCGCCCGGGAGAGACATTTGAAAGTGTGCCGGCAGCAGTGGGTGCAGTGCGGGCAGATATATCAGATGCATTTTCTGCAATAACGGAATACCGGCGAAGAATCCGCAGAAAAAACCGTGACAATGATACACTCCCGGTAATTTTTAATGATTATATGAATTGTTTGTGGGCAGATCCAACGACGGAAAAAGAATTACCGCTGATTGATGCTGCAGCAAAGGCCGGATGTGAATATTTTGTTATTGATGCCGGATGGTACGCAAAGGGAATCTGGTGGGACAGCGTAGGAGAATGGAAAGAAAGCCGCGAGCGTTTCCCAAAGGGAATCCGGCAGGTGACCGATTATATCCGGAGCAAAGGGATGATACCGGGAATCTGGCTGGAACTGGAAGTAATTGGAATCCACAGTCCGAAACTTGCAGAATTAAGTGATGACTGCTTTTTCAAACGGCATGGCAGACGGATATATGACAGAAGCCGCTATCAGCTGGATTTCCGAAATCCGGAGGTGATCGCCCATGCCAATGAAGTGATCGACCGTGTTGTGAATGAATATGGCGTCGGTTATATTAAGATGGATTATAACATTGAGCCGGGGATCGGAACGGAACTGGATGCAGACAGTTTTGGAGAAGGACTGCTTGCACATGAGAGAGCATATCTGGCCTGGCTGGATACGGTATTTGAAAAATACCCGGATCTTGTGATCGAAAATTGTTCCAGTGGAGGCTTGCGCATGGACTATGCCCTGTTGTCCCGGTTAAGTATCCAGTCTACCAGTGATCAGGAAGAATATGATATGTATGCACAGATTTCTGCAAATGCAGCTACCGGTGTCGCACCGGAGCAGGCAGCAGTGTGGTCCTATCCGTTAGAGCAGGGAGACCGCGAGGAAACCATCTTTAATATGGTAAATGCGATGCTGCTGCGTATTCACCAGAGCGGGCATCTGGCGCAGCTTTCACCGGAACGGTTCCAGCTTGTAAAAGAGGGGATTGACTGTTATAAACAGATCCGCAAAGACATCAAAAACGGGCATCCATACTGGCCGCTTGGACTTGCAAAAGCAGGGGATTCATGGATGGCATACGGAATGGAAGCACCCGCACAGGAAGGTGCGAAAACCAGAACATTTTATCTGTCTGTCTGGAGAAGAGGCGGGGAGCAGAAAGCATGCACATTTCTCCCGGTACCTGCATATAACACACCGGACTGGAACGGGGCGGATATGACAGTAAAACAGATTTATCCGGTGGAAGAGGCACAGCATGTGCGCATCAATCAGGATCATACAATCACGGTGGAATATGAGCAGCCGGTCATGGCGCGTGTTTTTGAAGTTACTATTTGACTTTTTTCTTTGAAACCAATATATTGACAGAGTAAGTATGATTAGAATCATAACAGACTGAGTGAGGAAGAAATGTACAGAGCAGGAATTGATCTTGGTGGAACCAATATAAAAGCAGGGATTGTTGACGAACAACAGCATATAATTGCAGAAGCATCTGTGCCGACGAATGTAGAGAGACCGTATCAGGACATCATAAGGGATATGGCAGAACTGGTAAAAACGCTTTTGAAGCAGAAAGGTATCGGGGAAACACAGCTGAAGAGTATAGGAATCGGAAGCCCGGGAACGATTGATGCAGTACATGGAGTTGTGTTGTATTCCAATAATTTCGGGTGGGAAAATGTTCCGCTCACAGAGCAGTTAAAGAAGTACTTTTCCTGTCCGATTGCAGTTTCCAATGATGCAAACTGTGCGGCTTTGGGTGAAGTAAAAGCCGGTGCGGCGCAGAATACAAAAAATGCGATTCTGCTGACTCTTGGAACTGGTGTGGGCGGTGGAATTATTCTCGATGGAAAGGTGTTTGAGGGCGCACATGCAGGCGGTGCCGAACTCGGACATACAAGTCTGATATGTGGCGGTGAGCCGTGCACATGCGGACGGAAAGGCTGCGTGGAGGCATATGTATCGGCGACAGCGCTGATCCGCGATGCAAAAAGAGCCGCGCAGCAGCACCCGGAATCCATCCTGAATACAATGTGTCAGGGAGATCTTTCGCACATGAATGGAAAAATTCCGTTTGATGCCGCACAGGATGGGGATACAGCAGCAGAAAAAGTAGTAAATGATTATATTTGCTATCTTGGAGAAACCATTACAAATTTTGTCAATATTTTCCGGCCGGATATTGTTTTGTTATCGGGAGGCATCTGCAATCAGGGGAAAAAACTGACAGAGCCTCTTGAAACATACATTCAGGATAAATGCTTTGGTGGCAGCAAGGCGTTTATTCCGAAAGTTGCATGTGCGGTTCTTGGAAATAAGGCGGGAATCATCGGCGCTGCAAATCTGACAGGCGGTAAGGAAAGATAAGGAGAATGGAGTTATTATGGAAGAAATTTTTGAACAGTTTAAAGATAAGGATGCATTTGATGCCTACTGGAAAGAACATTATGTTCCGCTTACTTATGAGGATGTAAGGGAAGCATACGAGGATTTTGTAAAATCTGCGGATAAGCATATTTTTCTGTCGGATTATGAGGAATCCGGTAATGTCAGCCGGGAGGATTTTATGGACAATCTTTCACAGGCGGCGCAGTTCGCGTTTCAGGATGGATTGACGGAAGCGTTTTATGAGAAGAATCCGCAGGTTTATGAGAATGCATTTGCATTATTTGAGGCGGCACAGATGGAAGGCGGGGATGCGAATATTGCGGCAGCTTTTCATGAAGAGTATCAGCGTTTGTACCATGATTTTTTGTTGGAACTGTTTGATACACAATATGCGGAATAGACCGGGGAAATATAGGAAATAAAAGAAGGAGGCGCATAATGCGGCCTCCTTTTAAAATTTCATAATGACATAAACCGAGTATCCCGCTTCGAATCAGAAACAATAGACGTTACCTTTGCAGTTAACTCCCCCCAGGCACCCTCACGTCACATGAGAGCTTTCGCTTAGGGCTGCTGTATTCCTACCCTGACCCGGTTCACGAATTCCCATTGCGCAAGACCCAGACGTCAACGCCACTTGCGAAGGGCAGCTCCACCGCCCTGACCCTCTGCGGGATATCACCCCAACTATAGCGGATTGTTGGTACAAGGTACCGCTACCACCCCGGCTACTCGGAGATTTAAGTATAATTCATATCAGAGGCTCTTGTCAAGCAAAACTGCCCGCATCTGTAAATTTAAAAAAAAGCTAAAGTATCTGCCAAACGAACCGATAAACAATGTATAGAGATGCAGGACAGATGCATTTCGGAAGCTTATTTCAAGGAAGAAAGGAGATGCTGAGCATGCGTATAGATGCATATAACCAGGTAGCACAGTTATACGGTATACAAAAGAATTTAAAGACACAGAAGGCGCAGAATGCAGCAGGTCCGAGAGATCAGGTGTCCATTTCACAGGCCGGACGTGATTATCAGGTCGCAAAAAGTGCAGTATCAGAAGCTTCGGATATCAGGGAAGATAAGGTAAGCCAGCTTAAATCAATGATTGATGCGGGAACATATTCCGTTGAGCCTGGCGATTTTGCCAGCAAATTACTTGAAAAGTATAATGCCTGATGCAAAAGGCAGACGAGAGAGGTTTTTGAAGTGGCTAGTTTAGTAGAAGAGCTTGTAACAGTACTGGAAGAAGAAGAAAAGATTTACCAGACATTGATTTCTTATGGAGAAAAAAAGACAGACATCCTGATTCGGGCAGATGTTCCGGAACTGGAAAAACTGACATGTCTGGAACAGCTGGCAAGTGATGATCTGGTGACACACAGCAACCAGCAGGTACAGCTCTTAAAGGATATTGCCAATGTACTCGGACGTACAGAAGAAAAGATGACAGTTACCAGACTGATCACTTTGCTGGAGTCGCAGCCGGATGTACAGAAAAAACTGACCGAAGCGAGAGACCGTCTGCTTGCGGCAGCAGACCGGATGAATCATCTGAATGATCAGAACGTGGCTCTGATTAAACAGGCCATAGAGTTAAACGAATTCGACCTTACGTTGTTCAAGAGTTTGCGGCAGGCCCCTGAGACCGCCAATTATGACAAAACTGCCTGCAATACAGGAAGCTTGCTGGGCAGCAGCGGATTTGACGCAATGAGTTAAGGAGGAACAAAAGAATGGGAAACGGATTCGGAAGCTTATATATTGGGGCATCTGGACTTCAGAATGCCCAGTATGCACTGAATACAACGGCAAACAACCTTGCAAATGTGAACACAACAGGATATGTCCGCCAGCAGGTTCGTTTTGCAGATAAAAATTATAATAAATTAAAGGACCCGAATAAAAATGTGAACATGCAGCAGTATGGGCTGGGTGTATCCATTGGAGATGTGGTTCATGCAAGAGATATTTTCTTAGACAAATCTTATCGGCAGGAGAATGGACGCAAGGGATTTTATACTTCTTTTTATGAAATCACGGATTATGTGCAGGATCTGTTTCAGGAATTAAACGGAGAACAGTTCAAACAGAGTGTCAGTGATCTACATCAGGCATTTCAGGAACTGGAGCCTAATATGGATAATTCCACACAACAGAATCTGGTACTTGAAAAAGCGGATCTTCTGCTGAGCCGTACGAAGTCATTGTATGATGACATGAAATCGTACCAATCCAATATCAATGAACAAATTAAAGATGATGTTGACCGTGTAAACAAGATCGGAAACCGTATCTATGAACTGAACCTGCAGATTCAGAAAGTAGAAGCTGGCGGACAGGAAACTGCAATGACCCTGCGAGATGAGCGTGACAATCTGCTGGATGAGCTGGGCGGATACGGAAGTGTCTCCATTAAGGAAGATGCGACGGGATTTACGTATGTAGATTTTGAAAGCACACCGTTTATCGATGACAATAAGTGCTATAACATCGGACTGCAGGAAGACAAAGAAACCGGATTTTACACACCGTACTGGACGCAGCTTTCTGATGTGGACAAGCAGCAGTATGTCCGCGTATTTAAAAAGAACGAAGTGATTTCCACGGATTTAAATACCGATGTGGGAAGTATTAAAGCCAAACTTCTTGCCCGTGGGGACGGATACGGAACGTATCAGGATCTGGAAAGCGAAGAGGCGTATGACCGTATTTCCGGTTGTACCATGATGGAGACAGAAGCACAGGTTTCTGCACTGCTTCACAATATTGTGACAAAAATCAACGATGCATACTGTCCGAATAAGACAGTAGATACGGATGTCACCTATACCGATGCCGATGGGAATCAGGTATCATTAAAGGGAAAGAAAGTTCTGGATGCCGCAAACTGTGCGGTCGGGGAAGACGGACAGCTGCCACCGAGGGAATTGTTTACCCGTGTGGGAATGGATCGTTATACCAAGGTGACAGGAGATGATGGGAATACCTACTATGTATACAACGAAGAGGACGAAAATGATCCCACGACACTGTATTCCCTGAACAATATCAGCATCAATAAAGAGTTGCGCAAGCAGATCACACTGATGCCGTACAAGAATCAGAACGGTACGGATTATCCACTTGGGGAAAAACTGATGAGCCTCTGGAACGACAAGGGAATGACACTGAATCCGTACGACAAAAAGCCGTGTACGTTTGAAGGCTATTATGACAAGCTGATCGGGCAGATCGGAAATGATGGAAGCACTTTCCAGTCGGCAAGTGAGACACTGACGGGGGCACTGTCTTCCATCGACAACCAGAGACAGCAGACGATGGGCGTTTCCTCCGATGAGGAACTGACACACATGATTAAATTCCAGTCTGCATATAATGCGTCCAGCCGTTTTATGACGGTAATCAGTCAGATGACAGAACTGATCGTGACAGGATTGAAATAGAGATAAGGAGGCGTAGTTATGCCATCACAATTTTTTGGATTGAATATCGGGGCAAGTGCGTTGTCGGCATTTCAGACCTCAGTGAATACAGCGGCAAACAACGTTGCAAATGTGCAGACCAAAGGATATACCAGACAGACGGCAAATCTGTCCGCAACCGATCCGATCCGTGTATATACCAGATACGGCAGTGTCGGAACCGGTGTGGAAGTGACTTCCGTGACACAGGAGCGAAATCTCTATTATGATGAAAAATACTGGCAGAGTAATTCAAGCCGGGGATTTTTCGAACAGAAACTGTATTATGTGGATCAGGTCCAGACAATCTTCCGGGATGATGAGCAATCGCAGAAAGGATTTTCCAGTATTTTTTCCCAGATGTTTAAGGATCTGGATACCTTAAAGACACAGGGAGAAGTGAAAGCCGTCCGCAATCAGTTTATTCATCAGGCACAGAGCCTTTGCACTTATTTTAATGCTTTGTCCAAGAGCCTGACGGAGATTCAGGAGGATACCAACGAAGAGATCAAGGCTTCTGTGGATAATATCAATTCCATTGCAGAGAAAATTTCGGTGCTCAACAAGCAGATTAATAATATTGAAGTACGCGGAGGGCATGCAAATGAGCTGCGCGACCAACGCGCGAATCTGATTGATGAGCTTTCAGGGATTGCAGATGTAGAGACGAAAGAATTCGAGGTGACAAACTCCAACGGACAAAACTTAGGAGGAACCAATTACCGCGTATATATCAACGGACAGACACTTGTAGACGGAAACGATTACCGGACATTAAAATGCACCTCTTCAAAGTATCTGAACAATCAGATGGATGCCGAGGGCATGTATGCCATTACCTGGGAAGATACCGGAATGGAATTTAATGCCAAAGGTGCCAGTGCCAACGGAAGCCTCAAGGCATTGTTTATGATCCGTGACGGAAATAACAATGAAAATATGAAGGGAACGGTCTCGGATGCAGATCTGTCTTCTATTACGATAAAGATTCCGGATACAAAAGTGAATGAACTGTCACTGGCGAATAAGGGCCGGATTATGGTAAATAATAAGTTTTATTACTATGATGGATGGAAAGCAAAAGTCGGTGAAAACGGGGTAAACAGTGTAACATTTAAGCTTGCTCCGGAATCGCAGATGGCAGATCAGGCAGAAGCTGACCGTGTCAAGGGAGATGGGCAGAGCAATTATCTGACAACCGGTTCTTCCATGGATGCAATGGGAATTCCATATTATCAGAATCAGATCAATGAGTTCCTGCGTAATTTTACCCAGGCATTCAATGATATTGAAAAACAGGGTGTTACATTAGATGGCGATAAAATGGGAGCCTTTTTTGTGGGAATTTCCCCAACCGGAAACACGTTTGGTGCAGATGCGTGGGATGCGAAAGTACAGGCGGCAAAGAAAGACGGATGGACGACGGATATTGAACTGTCATCCGACGGGGACAGCTATTATCAGTTTACAGCGACAACCCTTGCAGTAAACAGCAAATCATTAAAGGATCCCAACTACTTTGCAACGTCAACCCAGATTACACAGGGGGAGGCGAAATACGATACCGTTGAGGATCTGTTGAAGCTGCAGAAGGATGTGCGGATGTTCCGCGGGGATTCTGCGGAGACGTTTCTCGAAACACTGATTTCAGATGTGACGGTTGACGTGAACAAGACAACAACAAGTTCCAATAATTATTCGAACCTGTCTACCGCGATTGCGACACAGCGTACCTCGGTATCCGGTGTGGATGAAGACGAGGAAGCGATGAACCTGATCAAATTCCAGAATGCATACAATCTGGCATCTAAGGTGATTTCCGTGATGTCGGAGATGTATGACAAACTGATCAATGAGACCGGGGTGGTATGATGCCTGCGGATGAAACCGTGTGAGCTGACAGCATAAAACTTAGGAGGGAGATCCTATGAGAGTTACCAATAATATGATCACAAGCAACACAAAGAGCAATATCAATGCAAATAAGGTGCTTGTGGATAAATATAATACCCAGATGACAACGCAGAAGAAGATCAATAAACCGTCGGATGATCCGGTCATTGCGATTCGCTCCCTGCGTATGCAGACCAGTTTGTCCCATATTGACCAGTATCTGAACAATAACATTTCGGATGCCAATTCCTGGCTGAATGTGACGGATACGGCGCTGGAAAATATGAAAACAATCCTGACGGATGTCCGCTCATTATGTGTCAAAGGGGCAACGGATACCTTAAAAGAAGATGACCGTAAAACGATTCTGAATCAGCTGAAATCTTTAAGTGATCAGATTTATGCAGAAGGAAATGCAGATTTTTCCGGCAGAACGGTATTTACCGGATATCGCACGACCGAGCAGCTGACATTTAAGACAGATGAAGAAACTACATCCTACACGATTGATCAGAAATTATCCTATAAAGATATTTCCGAGGCGCGTTACACATACGGAAGCGTAGATGTACCAACGGATGCAGCAAACAGCTTTGATGAAACGATTTCCATCGGGGAAAATACCTACGACCGGCTGCGTCTGGCGTATGGAAAGATTAACGGAAAAGATAATTCGGATGGAACGGGAGCAATTGATCCGATTTCCAGTATGAGTTATACGACAGCTGCAGGAAAGAAAGTGGAATTAGACCTTGCACCGGGACAGACTAGAGGACAATTTGTAGATGAGAATGGGGCAGCAACCGGCAGTACGTTTACCATGTACGAATCCAAAGAGGAGTGGCTTAAGGCGAACAATGGAGAAGCCAAAGTCGGAGACAATGACATGGTATTTATCAAAGATACCGGTGAAATGATTCTCGGAAAAGATTTGTCCAATACATTAAAGAGGGAAAAGGCGGATCTTAGCATCACGTACACCAAAACCGGATTTGATGCTGGAGAGGTTCGTCCGGAATATTACTATGACTGTAAGATGAAGACTCCGGATATGCAGAAAGCAGTACAGTATACCAAGGAAGACCAGCCGATCAATTTCGAAATTTCCAGTGGAATCATGCTCGCGGCAAATACACAGGCGAGCGATGTTTTAAGCACTGACATTGGACGGGACATGACAGAGATGATGACGCTTGTTTCTGCTTCCACACAGGCACATGACAAAGTTTCACAAATTGAAAAGATGATGTCTATGGATAAGTATTCGGATGAAGAGAGCCAGAAGAAACTTCAGACCTATCTGGATGCTGCCAATAAAGAAGCTACCTATGCAGACGATAATCTGTCAAAAACCTACCAGCAGTTTATCTCAAATTTTGACGGATACCTGAATAAAGTAAATGTGGCACATACCAATGTGGGCGGATTGCAGCAGCGCGTGGAGCTGACAAAGACCCGTGTGGAAAACCAGAAAGAGACGGTAGAAGAATTGAAGTCTAACAATGATAACCGTGACATTTCGGATATTATCATTGATTACTATGCTGCTTACAACGCATATACGTCCAGTCTGACAGCTGCATCGAAAGTTGGAAGCCAGACATTACTGAACTATTTATAAAAACGCGGAGCGAAGGAGAAAGACCATGAAGGCTGATTCACGTATTTTTGGAAAAATTGAAATAGAGGATGATAAAATCATCACGTTAGAGAAAGGTATGATCGGTTTTCCGGATCTCAATCATTTTGCACTGATTTATGATGAAGAGAAAGAAAAAAAATACAATTCCATTATGTGGCTGCAGTCGATGGATGATCCGGACATTGCATTTCCGGTTATGATGCCGCATATCGTCAAGGAAGATTACAACCCGAATGTAAGTGAGGAAATGATTGCACCACTCGGAAAGCTGACACCGGAAAACACATATATTCTTGTGACGGTAACGGTTCCGAAAAATATAGAAGATTTTTCCGTAAACCTGAAAGCACCGGTTGTGATCAATATGGATAACCGCAAAGGGGTACAGATGATAGTGGAGGATGATTATCCGGTAAAATACAAAGTATATGATGTGCTTAAGGCAAAGAAAGAAAAGGCGGGTGAATAAGATATGCTGGCATTGACAAGAAAAAAGGGGGAGGCCCTTGTAATCAACAACAATATCGAGATCACCGTACTTGAAATCCGGGGAGATCAGATCAAACTTGGAATTACGGCACCGAAAGATGTTCCGGTATACCGTAAGGAAGTGTATCTTCAGATTCAGAAAGAAAACCAGGAGGCAATCAGCCTTGATGGCATCGAAGCATTAAAAGGAATTCTTGGATAAATCGGAAAAACAATCGGAGGGTGTTAAGTTTTTACTGACACGCTCCGATAATTATTTATAGAATGACAGTAATAGATTGGCTATGCAGCCGGCATAACCGGCAGCGGATGATGGAGACAGGAGGTAATCATCATGGCAATGGAGGCTATTAAAGGTGCAGGAATGACGTATCAGGGAAGTGTGTCATCTGCAGAAAGCCAGCCCAAAACAGATTCTGCGGTAAAAGCAGCAGAGACCGATGCAACTGAAAAGGGCATCGTATCGGAGAATATAAAGCAGGCTGGTGAGGAGAACGTAAACACTTCCCAGGGAGCAGATCAGCGGAATACAAATGCGCAGATCAAAAAAGCCGTGGATGAAGTGAATAAAAAGGCGGTCAACTCGGAAGCAATATTCGGCATTCATGAGGCAACCAATCGTGTGACCATAAAAATTATTGATAAAGATACCAAAAAAGTACTCAAAGAGATCCCACCGGAGAAAACACTGGATATGATTGCAAAAGTGTGGGAACTTGCAGGCCTTATGGTAGATGAAAAAAGATAAAAAAGGGGAGGGAAAATTATGCCAATCAGAATGACAGGTATGGTGTCCGGACTGGATACCGATTCTATCGTAAAAGAACTCGTTTCTGCATACAGTACCAAAAAGGAAAAATACGAAAAAGAGCAGACAAAACTTGGCTGGAAGCAGGAGATCTGGAAAAGTCTGAATAAAGAAGTAAACAGTTTTTATAAGAGTGTTGGTAATCTGCGGTTTGACAGCGGATACAATACCAAAAAGACAACATCGTCCGACAGCACGAAGGCAACCGTCAGTGCGAGCGGAAATGCGACTGTCGGAACACAGAAACTGCATGTGCTTTCTACTGCACAGTCCGGTTATCTGACGGGGGCTGAGATTAAGACAGCAGCCAACGAGAAAGTTACTACGTCTACAAAGCTTTCGGATCTGGGTGTTACAGCAGATGAAATTACCTTTAATGTGGGACCGGCAAATAATTCTGCATCCGGAACCACAAAACAGATCAAAGTAGGAAAAGACAGCACAATCAGTGACGTTGTAAACCAGCTGAAGGATGCGGGACTGAATGCAAATTTTGATGCCGGAAACAGACGCTTTTATCTGAGTTCTTCAGATTCAGGATATGCAACGGATTTTAATATTACTGCGGACAGCAGCGATACAAATTCTACAACATTATTAAACGCACTGGGTCTGGGCAAGACGGCAAAGAAGATTGACGGAAGCGATGCGGTTATTGTTTTAAATGGCGTAAAATATACCAGTACAACGAATAATTTTTCTATCAATGGATTATCCATTTCCGTCAATGGAGTGACAGACAAAGTCGATGATCTTGAAAAGGTCGATGTCGATGCCTTAGATGACAGCAAGGCAGTTTCTATTTCCACAACGACCGATACACAGGGAATTTATGACAAGATTAAAGACTTCCTGACCAGTTACAACAACATCATCAACAAGATGACGAAACTGTATAACGCAGATTCTGCAAAGAATTACGAGCCATTGACAGATGATGAGAAGTCGCAGATGTCTGATTCGGAAGTAGAAAAGTGGGAGACAAAGATCAAGGACTCCCTGCTTCGCCGTGATTCCAATCTGAGCACGATTATGAATGCCATGACGACTTCCATGACCAAGGCAATTTCCATCAATGGAAAGAATTATTCGCTTTCCAGTTTTGGAATCAGTACACTTGGTTATATGAATTCGGCAGAGAATGAGCAGAATGCTTATCATATTGACGGTGATGAGGATGATGAAAATACATCAGGAAATAAAGATAAGCTGATGGCTGCATTAAGCAGTGATCCGGATACCGTGATTGATTTCATGAAGCAGTTGTCGACCAATCTGTATACGGCAATCGACAAGCAGATGCAGAGTAATTCCCTGCGAAGCAGATACAGCATTTACAATGATAAGGAGATGACTTCCCAGTATACAAGCTATACGAAGACCATTGCAGAGTGGGAGACAAAGATTTCCGACAAGGAAGATTATTATTACAAGAAATTTTCCAAGATGGAGACTGCGCTTTCCAAGTTAAACAGCCAGACAAGTTCTCTTTCAGGTATGTTCAGCAGTTAATCAGTATCATGCAGGGCAATCTTTTGCAAAATAAAATATACAGGAAATAATAGGGGGAATCAGGATGATTCAGAAAAATCCATATGCAGCGTATAACAACAGTAAGATCCAGACGGCAACACCGGCAGAACTGACGCTGTTACTCTATGAGGGAGCTATTAAATTTACAAACATTGCGATTGTAGCGATTGAAAAGGGCGATATTGAAAAGGCGCATAACAATATCCGAAAGGCAGAGAATATCATTCGGGAGTTTCAGATAACTCTCGACCACAAATATGCAGTTGCCAAAGATTTTGATGCGGTCTATACCTATCTGTTGCAGAGATTGTTAGAGGCCAACATGAAAAAGGACAAGGATATCTTAGAGGAAGTGCTTGGTCATCTCCGTACCATGCGGGATACATGGAAAGAAGTTATGGCAAAGACCGCAAACGGAAACAATATCAAGACAAAGGAACCGGTAGCGTAATGCCGGCAGGAGACAGTATGCCAGATACATATATTGCAATTATGCTGCAGAGCCTGAAAAAAAAGGAACAGGTTCTGGATGAAATTATCCGCCTGGATGACCGGCAGAAAGATACCCTGACGGATCCGGAATGCCCGTTTGATGTGTTTGATGAAACCGTGGAGGCAAAAAGTGCGTGTATTGATCAGCTGAACCAGCTGGACAGTGGTTTTGAGAAGCTCTATGCACAGGTGGCAGAAGAACTGGATCAGAACCGTGAAGATTATGCAAAGGAAATTCGTGACATGCAGCAGTGCATTCGCCGGGTAACGGACAAAAGTGTCAAGATTCAGGCGCAGGAAGCCCGCAACAAAGAACTGATGCGTGAAAAGTTTGCCACAATTCACAGACAGGCAAAGGCGGTGCGGAAAAACAGCCGTGCGATTACCGGATACTATAACAGTATGAAAGAATGGTAGTTATTTCATAAAATGGGACAAAAGTACTACTTGATAAAAAATATCATATGACTTATAATGACCTTGTTATATGACTGACGGATAATGTGGAGCACCACGTGAAGTATAACATAGCACGCCGCATGAAAAATCGCTGACGCGATGCGGGTGCGTAGGTTATACATCAGATAGATGTATGAAGGAGCACGCCGCATGAAAAATCGCTGACGCGATGCGGGTGCGTAGGTTATACATCAAATAGATGTATAACAAGGGTCGTACCGTCTGGGCAAAAGATAAAAAACCCAGGCGGTTTTTTGCGTTCATTTATATTTTCCGGTTTTTGGTAAATATATTGTATGAAAATAAAGACATGCGTGGGTATTGACAAAATGATGAATGTTAGTGTAATCTATCAATGATTAGAGAATACTAACCAATAAGAGAAGGAGGATCACCATGTTAGAAATGAAAGAGTGGGATGGATTCGAAGGACGTCTTTGGAAAGAAGAGATTAATGTCCGCCAGTTCATTCAGGATAACTACACACCATATGATGGTAACGAGGATTTCCTTGCAGAACCTACAGAGGCTACCAATAAACTTTGGGGAGCACTGCAGAAACTGCAGAAGGAAGAGCGCGCAAAGGGCGGAGTCCTCGATATGGAGACCGAGGTTGTAACCGGTATTACAGCTTATGGTCCGGGATATATTGATGAATCTTTAAAGGATTTAGAGACAATTGTAGGTTTACAGACAGACAAGCCGTTAAAGCGTGCATTCATGCCTTACGGTGGAATCAAGATGGCTGTTCAGGCATGTGAGACATACGGATATCAGGTAAGTGACCAATTAAAGGAGATTTTTACCAAGTATCACAAGACACACAACACAGCCGTATTCGATGCTTACACACCGGAGATGATGAAAGTACGTCACAATAAGATCTTAACAGGTCTGCCGGATACATACGGACGCGGACGTATTGTTGGTGATTACCGCCGTGTTGCTTTATACGGTATCGACCACCTCATCGAGGAGAAGAAGAAAGATAAGGCAAACTGTGGCTGTGGTGAGATGACAGACAATGTGATCCGTTTAAGAGAAGAGATCGCCGAGCAGATCAAGTGTTTAGAGGATATGAAGAAGCTTGCAGAGATCTACGGATACGATATTTCCAGACCTGCAACAAACGCAAAGGAAGCCGTACAGTGGTTATACTTCGGATACCTTGCAGCAATCAAGACACAGAACGGTGCAGCAATGTCCGTTGGTCGTGTTTCTACCTTCCTTGATATCTACTTCGAGAGAGACTTAAAGAAAGGCATCATCACAGAGCAGGAAGTACAGGAATTGGTTGACCACTTTACCATGAAGCTTCGTATGGTAAAATTCGCACGTATTCCTTCTTACAACCAGCTGTTCTCAGGTGACCCTGTCTGGGCAACACTTGACGTTGCGGGTACAGGCGTAGACGGACGTTCCATGGTTACAAAGTCCGACTTCCGTTTCCTGCACACCTTAGAGAACATGGGACCGGCTCCGGAGCCAAACCTTACCGTATTATATTCTTCCAGACTTCCGGAAGCATTCAAGGATTATGCAGCACGTATCTCTATTGATACAAGTTCCATCCAGTATGAGAACGATGACGCTATGAAGCCTGTATGGGGCGATGATTATGCCATCTGCTGCTGTGTATCTGCTACACAGACAGGTAAGGAGATGCAGTTCTTCGGTGCCCGTGCAAACCTTGCAAAGTGTCTCCTCTACGCGATCAACGGTGGTGTGGATGAGAAGACCGGCCAGCAGGTAGGACCGGATTACAAGCCAATTACATCTGAGTACCTTGATTATGATGAAGTCATGGAGAAGTACGATAAGATGATGGACTGGTTAGTAGATATTTATGTAAATACCTTAAACCTGATCCAGTATATGCATGACAAATATTACTATGAAGCAGCAGAACTTTCTCTGATGGATACTGATCTGAAGAGAACGTTCGCAACCGGTATTGCAGGATTTTCACACGTAATCGATTCTCTTTCTGCAATCAAGTACGCAAAGGTTAAAGTTATCCGTGACGAGAACGGAATTGCAAAAGACTTCGAGATCGAGGGAGACTTCCCAAGATATGGTAACGATGATGACCGTGCCGATGATATCGGAGTATGGCTGTTACAGACATTCATGGATAAGTTAAAGAAGCATCACACTTACCGTGATTCTGAGCCTACAACTTCTATCCTTACCATTACTTCCAACGTTGTATATGGTAAAGCTACAGGAGCAATGCCAGACGGACGTAAGGCTGGCGAGCCACTTTCACCGGGAGCTAACCCAAGCTACGGCGCAGAGAAGAGCGGACTTCTTGCTTCCCTGAACTCTCTGACAAAGATCCCGTATGAGTGGGCACTTGACGGAATTTCCAATACCCAGACCATCAACCCTGGTGCACTTGGAAATGAAGAAGGCGAGCGTATTGAGAACCTTGTAAACGTTATGGACGGATATTTTGATCAGGGTGCGCATCACCTCAATGTTAACGTGTTTGGCAAGGAGAAGCTTATCGACGCTATGGAGCATCCGGAGAAAGAAGAGTACGCAAACTTCACCATCCGTGTATCCGGTTACGCTGTGAAGTTCATTGATCTGACCAAAGAGCAGCAGATGGATGTTATCGCACGTACCTGCCACGATCATATGTAATGTGATCTAAGGGGTCACGAGAGTTGCGAAGCAACAGAGTAATTCGTAGATCATATCCGTTGGAATGAATAAGAAATCAGGGTTAATACATGAATGAATATTTGTGTATTAGCCCTGTTTTTATGATATAATTTGCACATACTAATGAAATGATAATTCGATGCTTTTATTGGTTTGGTTAAAAACGAGGTAAAACAATGCTAGGAAATATACATTCAATCGAGACATTCGGTTCCGCAGACGGACCGGGCGTGCGTTATCTGATTTTTTTGAAGGGCTGCAATATGCGCTGCAAATACTGCCATAATCCCGATACCTGGGCAAAAACCGAGGGGGAAATGAAAAGTGCAGAAGAAATTTTACAACAGGCGCTGCGGTATAAAAGATACTGGGGCAAAAAGGGCGGTATTACCGTAAGTGGTGGAGAAGCATTGTTGCAGATTGATTTTGTCACAGAATTGTTTACGCTTGCCAAAGAAAAAGGCGTCAATACCTGTCTGGATACAGCGGGCAACCCGTTTACCCGTGAGAAACCATTCTATTCTAAGTTTGAAAAACTGATGGAAGTGACGGATCTGTTTATGCTCGACATAAAGGAAATGGATGAGGACGAGCATAAACAACTGACAGGCCAGACGAATAAAAATATTCTGGATATGGCAACCTGTCTGTCGGATCACGGTAAAGCGATGTGGATTCGGCACGTACTTGTGCCGGGCATTACCGATGATGATGGGCAGTTACACAGGCTCCGTGCATTTATTGATACGTTAAAAACCGTGGAACGTGTGGAAATTTTGCCATATCACACGCTGGGGGTATTTAAATGGAAAGAACTTGGGATTCCTTATGCACTGGAAGATGTGGAGCCGCCGACCAAAGAGCAGGTGGAACATGCACGGGAAATCATTATTCCCGGTTATAAATCCTGATTGTATGAACAGGAGGGACATATGCAAAAAAGGCAGCTGTAAAATCCCATCAAACAAAGAGAATGGGACATATGCACAAAAAGATAGCTGTGAAATCCCATCAAACAAAGAGAGTGGGACATATGTGCAAAAAGATAGCTGAAATATCCCGACAGAAAAAGAAAGAGGGACATAGAAGCAAGGAAAAATTGTATATGTCCCAACAGTATAGATGGTCGGGACATAAAGATAAAGAAAAACAGTATATGTCCCAACAGCACCAATAAGAAGGATATAAAGATAAAGAAAAATTGTATATGTCCAGACAGCAGAATAAGAGAACCATAGGGAGCAGTAAAAGCTGCGTAGATCTCATTTTCCACCCCCCCAAAAAAAAACTCAAAAAAGAATGCGCAGCAGAAAAGAAAACATAAGGAAAAACAAATCATGATACAACCAGAAATTTTATATGAAGATGCACAGCTGATCATCTGCTACAAACCGGCAGGCATTGCAACGCAGACCAAAAAACTGGGGCAGAAAGACATGGTGAGCATACTTTTAAATCACGTAGCGCAGGAAGGAACCGGACAGCCGTTTATCGGTGTAGTCCATCGGCTGGACCAGCCAGTGGAAGGCGTGATGGTGTTTGCAAAAACAAAACAGGCGGCAGCAAAATTGTCGGCACAGGTAAAAGACCATTCCTTTGGGAAAAAATATTATGCAAAAGTCCGGCTGCCGGAAGGAAAAACTTTTGAACAGGCTACGGGGCATGAAAAGACAGGAACACTGCAGGACTGGATACAATTTGAACCGAAAGAAAATAAATCCTGTGTAATAGAACAGAAGCAGAGGGAGAACGAACGGGAAGACATCAGGCATCCGGCAGACGGGAAGCGGTTGCAATTGCAGAAACCACGGCATACAGCAACGTCACAAAATAAGATACAGGAAGCGGTACTTGATTATCAGGTGATCAGGCAGGGAGAAGGATCTGCATTGCTGGATATTACTTTACATACCGGCCGCCATCATCAGATCCGTGTACAGTTTGCACATCTTGGAACTCCGATCTGCGGAGATCACAAATATGGAAAGGCTGAAAGAGGAACCCCGGCACTGTGCAGTTATCATATCGATTTTGTTCATCCGGTCAGTGGCAAAGAGATGACCTATGAAATCAGTCCGAGAAATTTCGAAACAGAATGTTAATGGTATTCAGGTGCTGAGTGAACAGTAACCCATTTAGCCGTTATCGAGCGGTTTCACTTCACGCAAATCTTGACAATCGGCTGTGTTCGTCATATTATATATTCGGGCTTTTCTGCGCGTTTTGTGGGCAGAAAAGAAAACTCTTACACGAGTATAACGTAAAAAATGACCGCACAGTGGTCGCAGAAAAGGAGAAAGACATGGCGAAAGAGAAGAAACTTGTTGAAGCCATTACTTCCATGGAGGAAGATTTTGCACAATGGTATACCGACGTCGTAAAGAAAGCAGAGCTGATTGATTACTCCGCAGTAAAGGGCTGCATGATCATCAAGCCCGATGGGTATGCTATCTGGGAAAATATACAGCATGAATTAGACCGCAGATTCAAAGAAACAGGTGTAGAGAATGTATATATGCCGATGTTTATTCCGGAGAGCCTTCTGGAAAAAGAGAAGGATCATGTGGAAGGATTTGCACCGGAAGTCGCATGGGTGACTTACGGCGGACTCAATCAGCTACCGGAGCGTCTGTGCGTCAGACCTACTTCTGAGACACTGTTCTGCGATTTTTATAAAAATCTGATCCAGTCTTACCGTGATCTGCCAAAGGTGTACAACCAGTGGTGTTCCGTAGTACGCTGGGAAAAGGAAACCCGTCCGTTTCTGCGTTCCAGAGAATTCCTGTGGCAGGAGGGGCATACGGCGCATGCAACCGCAGAGGAGGCACAGGCACGTACAATTCAGATGCTGAATCTGTATGCAGATTTCTGTGAAGAGTTCCTTGCCATGCCGGTTGTCCGCGGACAGAAGACAGAAAAAGAAAAATTTGCCGGTGCGGAAGACACCTATACCATCGAGGCACTGATGCATGATGGAAAAGCCCTGCAGTCCGGAACCAGTCACAACTTTGGAGATGGATTTGCAAAGGCATTTGGTATCCAGTATACCGATAAACAGAATAAATTACAGTATGTACACCAGACTTCGTGGGGAATGACAACACGTCTGATCGGAGCCATCATCATGGTTCACGGCGACAATGATGGACTGGTTCTGCCACCTAAGGTAGCACCGACACAGGTAATGGTTATCCCGATCCAGATGCAGAAGGATGGCGTATTGGATAAGGCAAACGAAGTGCGTGAGCGTCTGGGAAAAGTCTGCCGTGCAAAACTGGACGATTCCGATAAGAGTCCGGGATGGAAATTCTCTGAGCAGGAGATGCGTGGAATTCCGCTTCGTGTGGAACTGGGACCGAAAGATATTGCGGCAAATAAATGTGTGGTTGTCCGCAGAGATACCAGAGAGAAAATTGAGGTTTCCCTGGATGAGATCGAGACAAAGATTCCGGAACTGTTAGAGACCGTTCAAAAAGATATGTTTGCGCGTGCAAAGGCACATCGTGATGCACATATCTGGGATGCACATAATTACGAAGAATTTAAGGATATTGCAGAAAATAAACCGGGATTCATCCGTGGTATGTGGTGCGGAGATCAGGCATGTGAGGACAAGATCAAAGAAGATCTGGCAGTAACCTCACGCTGTATGCCGTTTAATGATCAGGAACAGATTTCAGATGTTTGTGTATGCTGTGGAAAACCGGCACATAAGCTGGTATATTGGGGCAAGGCATATTAAAAATCAGCCGGGATTATGGATTTCAAATAGGGGGTTGGAGCCATGATTGAAAAGTACTTTAATGGTGTCATAGAACAGGTATATCACAGAATCGGAACCGCAGAAAAGAACATTGTTATGGCAAGCTATAACAATGACTTTTCTGTGTCCGGGCTGGAGAATAAAAAACGTTATCAGGAAGACGATAACGTTTTTTTTGCCTGTTGTGAACTGCGATATGAGACATTGTCCGGGGCATATGCGCCTTTTCTGGACATTATCTGTGACATGTTCCGCAAATTTGTAAAGGGAGATTTTGAAGCTTTTTTGCGCGAATGCGGAACTTATGAACTGCACCGGTCTTTGTTTCTGGGGTACTATGAAGATGGTATCTGCAAAAGGGAAGAAGGGGTGCTGTTAAATGAAGTGGAATATGAGCAGCGGCGCATGACAGAAGCCATCGTTGCCATGCTAAAAAAACTCACGGAATACCGGCCGATTATGATTGTAATTAACCGTTTCCAGCTGGCAGGACGCAGTTCCATGGAACTTATTTACCGGCTGCTGACAGAACCGTGTACGGAAATCGGGATTGTGCTTGGAGTAAACGAAATGCAGCCGCGGCTGGATATGGCAGTCAACATGTGGGATGCAATCGTGGAAAAACTTGAAGATAGCAGCCAGATTTATCATATTGGAAGTTCCGGGAAACACAGAAACCGGGAGAATGCGGAGGATGTGGCAGAAGAGAAAAATTACAGCCACATGCTTGCAAAGGTAGAGACAATCATTACATTTCTGGATTGTGACCAGGCAAAATGGTACTTGCAGAAACTTGAATATAAACTTAAATTTGAAGATATTTTTGTGGATGATATAACCCTGCGGGAATTTTATCTATTGTATACCCGTACCGCTATTTTGCGTGCAGAGCTTTCTAAGGCACTGGAGATGGTTGATTCAGCAATGCGTCTGCCATCCGTTGGGAAAGATCTGTTTTACCGCAGTGAATGTTCCTTTTTAAAGGGAACGTGCCTGATGTATCAGGGCAAGCTGCAACAGGCGGAAATGTATGCACAGTATGCCCGGGAGGAAGCACAAAAAAGTGGGAATGAGAAACAGATATTCAAGGCGGAACTCTTGTCTGTTATGGCGCGTATGTCCGGCTGGTACAATATTTTTTTCTGTATACAGGATATCCCGATTCATGAAGGGCTGATTGAAAAGCTGATGCAGAACAATTACCGGAATCATCTGGCACATATTTATATTTATGCATATGATAATCGGCCGGAGATGGTTGCAAGGGCCTACCGTTCCGAGGCATCTCTTTTATATTTCAGTAAAGGGGTGGCACTGGCAAAAGAGATTGGAAATGAGCAGCTGGTATATGATGCATATCAGAAAAACATTATGCTTGCATCAACGAATGGTATGAATGAGATTGCCATGCTGTATTCCGTGCGTACATACCAGTTCATGAAATCAAGGGATGATGTTTATGAGGGCAGAATTCTGTCCGGCATCGGATATAATCTGAGTGCCATGGGAAAAAACCAGCTGGCGGAGCATTACTATAACCGTGCCATTGAGGTGTTTTACCATTTGCGTCTTCCAGAGGATATTGCGGAAGTGTTTTACAACCGTGCACTGAATTATATTATGCAGGAGAACTATGCGAAGGCGGAACATGATCTGCTGATGGCGATGAAGGTAATAGAAAAACTGCATCTTAACAGTCTGCGTGTATGTAATCTGTCAAAATTATATGGTCTTTTAGCACTTGTGAGCATCATGCAGAAAGACCGGTTTAACTGTGAACGTTACTTGCTTAACTGCCGGCAGTTCCTGAATTATATCATTGAGAAAGAAAAAGAAAATGAAAACGAGGAAATCATCCATGACTATGCCAAGTGTGATGAGGATATGTTTCTATACACATTTTCCATGGCAATGATTAACCGCATGGATGGAAAGAAGGAAGAGGTACTGGTCAGTTTTGAACAGGCAGAGCGTTTCCTGCTTCAGGCAGAGGGAAATGAGTTTTTCAGTTATCGTTTATTCCGGAAAGAGAGAATGAAGCTGTTTGAGGAAATGGGGCGCAGTGAGCGCTGCCAGATGGAACGCGCAACGCTTTTGCAGCATGAGGAGATTAATTCCCAGGCGGCACGGCTGCTTCCCATGAATCTCCTGAAGGAAATTGATCTGGGAGAGCATCCGCAAACGTGTGCCGTGCGGGAGGAAGAAATTGAAGCCCTGATCAAACAGGAAGGCCTTTTACAGGATTATGCAACGTCCCGGAGACAGATGGAGTTTATTTCCACATGGCAGAAACTGATTGATGTGAACGGAAGCAACGTAGAGGGTATGGTACAGAATGCGTTCAATACGTTTATGAATCATTTCAGCCTGGATTGTGCATTGTATATCTGTTACCATGAAGATGGTGCCCATGTACTTTATAACGATACCAAATGTGAGATGACGGAAGCGGACATAGCGGCGATCGGAAATACCATGCTGGAATATCCACAGGGGTTTGCGGTATCAAAGATCAGCGACAGTTTTCTGGAACATCAGGATACGATCGGTTATTTCGGAATAGATGATGTATGTTCGTTTGTGGCAGCACCGTTTTTCAAAAACGGAAAGCTGACCAGCCTTCTGATCACATATGTCCGCATGAAGGATAACTGGCATGGTTCGATCGAACGTTACATGCTCAACGAGGATGACCTGAGAATCTATTCCCTGCTTTTTCGGGAGATGGAGTATTCGATCAATCGCATGGAGGCAAACGACAAGATTTATATGATGAACCGCAAGCTGCAGGAAGCTGCGGTTACGGACATGCTTACCGGTATTTATAACCGTGCCGGCATGTATGAAGAGATCCAGCAGATGATCAAGTGTTACAGTATGTCAGAGGAGACACATCATGTAGGACTGATGTTTATTGATCTGGACAATTTCAAGCATTATAATGATACGTTCGGGCATGATGTCGGAGATCTGATCTTAAAGGAAATGGCAAAGATTTTCCGCAAGGCGGTAAAGGGAAGAGGATTTGTCGCCAGATATGGCGGGGATGAATTTATTATGATCTTAAATACCGATGCCCGGGAAATCCTTGAACAGATCGCAAAAGGAATCTATGAGAAAATCAATTCCACGCAGGGATTCCAGCGGCAGATTGAAAATTATCTCGGCCATGCGATCACGACGACCGAAAAATCGCGGATTACCTGTTCCATCGGAATCGCAAGCGCAGGGGATGTGAGAAAAGAGGAAGATATTAATGAATTAATCCGCAGCGCAGATGAGATTTTATATAAAGTCAAAACAGGGGAAAAAGGACACTACGCATTTTTATGAAAATTCAATTACCAGAACACGTAAAGCAAATTATACACAGACTCCAGCAGGAGGGGTATGATGCCTATGCCGTGGGTGGATGTGTCAGAGATACACTTTTAGGACGCAGCCCACAGGACTGGGACATTACAACTTCCGCGAAACCGCAGGTGGTGAAAGCCCTGTTTTCCCATACGGTTGATACGGGTATTGCACATGGAACCGTTACGGTTATGCTGGATCATACAGGGTATGAAGTGACAACTTACCGGATCGATGGGGAATATGAAGATGCCAGACATCCGAAGACAGTGACTTTTACGGGAAATCTGGTAGAGGATTTAAAACGCCGGGATTTTACGATCAATGCCATGGCATATAATGATACCGCAGGACTGGTGGATGCATTTGACGGGATTGGGGATCTCAAACGGCACGTGATCCGTTGCGTGGGGGTACCACATGACCGGTTTGGAGAGGATGCGCTGCGTATGCTGCGCGCCGTGCGTTTTGCCGCACAGCTTGGATTTTCCATTGAGGAGAAAACCAGACAGGCTGTGGCAGATCTGGCAGACAATTTACAGAAAGTCAGTGCGGAGAGAATCCAGACGGAAATGGTGAAACTGCTTACCTCCGCACATCCGGAGGAGATGCGTACGGTATATGAGCTTGGACTTTCCAGAGTATTTCTCCCGGAGTTTGACAGGATGATGGAAACCCCGCAGATTACGAAACATCATTGTTACAGTGTGGGGGAACATACCATTCATGCCATGCAGGAAGTCCAACAGGACCGGATTCTGCGCCTGACCATGCTGCTTCATGATGTGGCCAAACCGGTGTGTGTAACGACAGATGAAAAAGGGCAGAATCATTTTAAAGGACATCCGGCAGAAGGTGCGGAAATGGCACGGGTTATTTTGCGGCGGTTGAAGTTTGACAACGAAACAATAAAACGCGTATGCCTGCTCGTGCGCTATCATGATGACCGTCCGGCCGTGACACCGCGCAATGTGCGCCGTGCGATCAGCAGGATCGGAGTGGAAAATATGGAGGCTCTGTTTGCGGTAAAGCGTGCAGATACACTGGCGCAGAGCATGTATGAGCGGCAGAAAAAGCTTTCCTATATTGATGCCTACGAAGAAACTTATCGTGAGATATTAAAAGAACACCAGTGTGTGCAGAAAAAGGATCTTGCCATAAACGGCAGGGATCTGATTGCACAGGGAATGAAAACGGGCAAAGAAATGGGAGAAGTGTTGCAGGCGCTGTATGAACAGGTTCTTGATGAACCGCAACTGAATAATAAAGAGACGCTGCTTGCACTTGCTTTGCAATTGCAACAGACAAAACAGGAATAAATAAGACACCCTTTCCATATGATGAAAATAGATTCAAGTCATGTGGGAGGGGTTTCATTTTGTATTATCAGCCGGAAGCAATGTTGGAGCAATATGACATAGAAATAAAACAGATCACGAAAGGCAGAGGTGTGTTTTGCTGTGAGACGGATCAGGGGAAAAAAGTACTTGCACCGTTTCGGGGATCTGCAGAACGCGCAAAATTTGTGCGCGAAATATTATGCAGCATGCAGGAAAAGGGATATCCGGTGGAACAGGTCAGTCTGACAAAAGACGGGCAGTGTGTGGTAACGGATGAAAGTGGCATGCGTTTCTGGCTGAAAGATCTGGTAGAGGGAAATGAATGCCAGACAGGTCGGGAGAAAGATGTAGCTGCCGGTGCCCAGGCGCTGGCAGGGTTTCATTGCTGTGTTTCATCCTGTGTTACGGAAATTCCGGATTTTATGAAAAATACAAAGAATGAACCGGCAGTGCTCTATTACCGGCATTACCGGGAACTGATCCTGGTAAAAAATTTTGTGCAGTCAAGAAAAACCCGAAACGAGTTTGAGCGGTCATTCTGGGAACAGTATACGCATTATATCGCACAGGCGAAAGAAGCGGTCGGGATGCTGCAGGAGCGAAAAGACCAGGGGAGAACCAGGGGGTTTTGTCATGGGGATTGTAACCAGCATAATATGCTTCGTACAGCACAGGGGGTCCGGCTCGTAAATTATGAGAATCTGTTTTACGGAGAACAGATGGTGGATTTGGCAAACTATCTGCGTAAGATTCTGGAAAAAAACAGTTGGAGTACGGACATGGGAAAACATATTCTGGAAGCCTATGAAAAGCAGAGAAAATTGTGCAAGGAAGAAAAACAGCTGCTGCATGTGCTGCTTCTGTTTCCAGAGAAATTCTGGAAAGTATCCAATCACTACAGTAACTCGCATAAAGCATGGGTATCCGGCAGAGATATTGAAAAATTAAACCGGCTGATTGCAGCGGAGCCGGCAAGGGAACATTTTCTGGAAAATTTGTTTTCTTTTCTGTGAAGAATGAGCTATACTAAGGATATGAGAAGAGATAGAATTAAAAAAACAATTACATATTTGAGTCTGCTTTTTTGGCTGTGTCTGCTTGTGGCATGTGGACAGCAGGAGGAGACGACAGATGACGGAGTTACCTATTTTCATCATTCCATCGCAGACCGGAATACACAGGAAACACAGGAGAATTCCACGGAAACGGAAAAGTCCGAAGAGTTTCTGCTGACCGCAGTCGATCAGATTCAGGAAAGTCTCCAGCTGTACCGGTATGCGGATGGAATGGAATACCGGTATTATTACGGAACAGGCACCCGTTTTTATGACAAATACGGAAACCGGACACCTGTGACAAGTTTTGAACCCGGTCTGCTTGTGACCATCGGGGATGTAGACAGCGAAGGAATCCTCACAGAAGCCCGGATTTCGGATCAGGCATGGGTATACGACAATATCACCCGGTTTTCGGTAAATCCGGATCTGGACATGCTAAAGATCGGAGATGGAAAATATCGCTATACGGATGACACGATTGTGTTTTCCGGAGATAAAAGAATCCAGATGACGGATTTGTCGGATGGGGATACGTTAAGCGTTGTCGGCAGGGATAAAAACATTCTTGCGGTGCGTGTGACAACCGCACAGGGAACGCTTGCACTGTCCAACACCAAACTGTTTGAAGGAAGTTTTTTGCAGCTGGGCACAAAGATTTTTGCGGAAATTACACCGGATATGGAGATTCAGGTGCCGGAAGGAACCTATGAACTTCGCGTAGCCAATGACGGATGGGGCGGCAGTACGGAAGTGACGATTACGCGTGGCGAGACTACAAATGTGGATCTTGACACCTTAAAAGGCGAAGGACCGTCTTACGGAAAGGTGCAGTTTGTCATCGATGCAAAAGATGCGGTGCTGTCAATTGACGGAAAAGAAACGGACTATGAGAAGCCGGTGAAATTAACCTATGGAAGCCATACAATTACGGTATATTCTTCGGATTATGATACCTGGAAGCGGAACTTATATGTCAACTCGGAGAAATCGACAGTTGTTATCAATCTCGCGGATGAAGATTCCAGTGAAACAGGCAGCAGTCAGAGCAGCTCAGAAAGTAGCAGCCAGAGCAGCTCAGAAAGCAGCAGCCAGAGCAGCTCACAGGGGAGCAGTCAGAGCAGCTCAGAAAGCAGTAGTCAGAGCGAGTACAAGAACCGGCAGGAAGAGCTTGATACACTCAAGGATCTGATTTCCAGTATGACATCCTCCAGTTCGCTTGTGTCAAAATGACGGTTTTCCGGACAGAATTTTGGTTGTTTTTAAGTGCCTCAAAGCCCGAAAATATCGCATTTTTCCTTGACAAAAGGATGGAAAACAAGTATAAATAGATTTGTAAGTAATTTGAGAGAAGGAACTCGAATTATATAATATAGGAATCCATAGGAGGAATTTTAACATGAACAAAGCAGAGTTAGTTGCAGCAGTAGCTGAGAAGGCAGAGATTTCAAAGAAAGACGCTGAAGCAGCAGTTAAGGCATTCACAGATGTTGTTGCTGAGGAGCTGAAGAAGGGTGAGAAGATCCAGTTAGTTGGATTCGGTACTTTCGAGGTTTCTGAGAGAGCAGCAAGAGTTGGAAGAAACCCACAGACAAAGCAGGAAATCACAATCCCAGCTTCTAAGGCACCGAAGTTTAAAGCAGGTAAGGCTTTAAAGGATTCCCTGAACTAATTCTGGTGGAATATGTGGGAGAGCGTCATTGGACGCTCTCTTTTCTGTTATAAGGAGAAATAATATGAGATTAGATAAATTTTTAAAAGTATCACGCCTGATCAAGCGAAGAACGGTCGCCAATGAAGCCTGTGATGCAGGACGTGTTATGGTAAACGGAAAACCTGCCAAGGCATCCACCAATGTAAAAGTCGGAGACGAAATAGAAATTCTGTTTGGACAGAAATCCGTAAAAGTGCGTGTTACGGATATTCAGGATACGACCAAAAAAGAACAGGCGAAAGATCTGTTTGAATACATATCCTAGAAGTGTGGCGCATACTCTTTAACAGGAGGGCGCTTGTATGGAAGAAAGAGGACAGTCAAACAGCACAGGGCAGCATAAGCTGATCCTGCAGAACCGGAAAAGCGGAAGTTTTACCGGTGTAACGGATGTTGTAAATTTTGATGCAAATGAGATTATCCTTGACACAGAACTCGGACGGTTGACGATTAAGGGAAAAGAACTTCACGTAAACCGGCTGGACCTGCAGAAAAAAGAAGTGGAAATTGATGGAACCGTGGATATGCTTCAATATTCCGGAACACCTGGCCGGGGTGTCTTTGGAAAGTGGTTCGGTTAAGTGGAAGAGGGCAGGATTTTTGTACATTTTTTTCTGTTTGGGATGATAGCATTTGCGGCATATGACGGAATCCGTGTAATTCGTAGAATTTTTCCGCATGGGATCTTTATGATTTCCTTAGAGGATCTGGTATACTGGCTGGTTATTTCGCTTTGTTTTTTTCTGCATCTCTGTCAGGTAAATAATGGAAAAATCCGGGGCTATGTACTCCTGGGAAGCCTTCTGGGAGCGTGGATTTATTACAGTTTCTGCAGTCGGTTTGTTATGCGGTATCTGACGGAAAAGATTCATTATCTGAAAAAGAGGTTGAAAAAGTTCCGGGAAATGACTACAATAAAGTTAAATAAGCTTCGTAAAAGAAAGAAGCCTGAAGAATCGGAGAAAGAACATGAGAAAAACTAAAAAGCGTCGCCGTGGAAGCGGTACTGCAGGAATCATGATCATTGTGCTTGCATTTTTGGTTGTCATGACGGTTCAGATCTGCAGGATACGTTCAAAAGATGCGGAATATGCGGCAAAAGAAAAAGAATTACAACAGCAGTATGAGGAAGAAAACGAGAGATCTACGGAGATAGATGATCTTGAGACGTATATGAAATCCTCACAATATATTGAAGATGTGGCAAAAAGCAAGCTTGGACTGACTTATAAGAATGAAATCATCTTCAAGGAAAAGAAGTAGAAAAGAAGAATCTGTCTGAACAGGTTCTTCTTTTTCTTTAATGCATTGATGGAAGATTTGAGCGAAAACTTTTTTGAAAACCACAGAAAATCTGACAGAATATGCGTCATTGTCTGTGTATACTTGTCCCTCGAAAACAATTTTTTGGAGGTGTATCATGCGTACAGGACAATGGAAAACAATGGGGATAGGATCGCTGATCGGAAAAATGATCTATGCAGTATTCGGGCTGGCGGCAAGTATGTTATGTATCATGGGATATTATCCGGTGGTGCCGGCATTTTACACGGCATGCTGTCTGGATAAAAAGAGAAATTTTCTGCTATACATAGGACTGGTTGTGGGAATGGGCTGGTGCATGCCGGTGGCTGCGATTGTAAAATATCTGTTTATTCTTTTTGTACTGGGAATCGCAATCCGGTTTTATATATGGGCAAACAGGCGCTGCAGCGGATGGACGGCAGGAATGATTGCGGGAATTACCACGATCGCGATGAATACATCGGGACTTCTGATTCTGAATATGGAGAAAAAGGCATTGATCCTTGGCATCAGCGAAGGTGTGATCGTGTTTGCACTGGCAGTATTGTTCCATTATGGAATCGGAATGGGCAGTCAGATTTTCCGGGAGAGACATAAGAACCGGGTGGAACAGGAAGGCGTGGAAACGATGGTTGGAATGGACCCTCAGGGGCGGATTCATGCATTTGCAGAGGCAGTTGACGAGCTTTCCGTGGCATTTGCCGCGATGGACGGCAGGCAAAAGCCAAAACAGCAGGATCATCTGGATATTCTTGCCCAGGAGATTACCGGAAAGTTGTGTGCGGACTGCGATGGATGTGTCGTGTGTTTAGAGCAGCAGAAACCGGATTTCTGGATAAAAATCCGCCGGATGCTGCAGGCAGTTGCACAACACAGTACCAAAGAAGAAATTTTAAGTCAGAATTTTATGGAAGAGTGTCCGCGTTATTCCGGGATGGTGGAAGAGGCAATCTGGGCTTTTTCCCGTATGGAACTCAATGAGGCATGGTATCACCGCCTGCAGGAGAACCGCAAGGTAATCGCGGATCAGCTGGATGCGATGGCGGATGCTTTGCAGGACTGGGATCAGGGAATCCGGTGTATGGACCGGACAGAGCGTGTTCTGCTGGCAAAAATTGCGTTTGAGACAAGGGAACGGGGATTGGATGTAAAACAGATACATGTTTATGAGGACAAAGAAAAGCGGCGCATGGTGACCGCTTTGGTGGCAAGTAAGTGGGGAGGCGGAATTCCTGTTAAAAATTATCGAAAAGCGCTCGAGCGTGCTTCAGGCATGGCGGTCCGGCTGAAAGAGGATACCAGATCCATACTGACACAGGAACCGGTTATGATTACAGCGTATGAAGATACCTGCTTTTATGCATTATCCGGGGTTGCTTCGGAAAAAGAAGAGGGATCGAGTGTCAGTGGAGATAACTTTTCTCTGTTTTCGATGGAAAACGGGCATTATCATGTATGTGTCTCCGATGGTATGGGAAGCGGACCGTCTGCATTCCGGGAAAGCGATATGGTGGTAGAGCTGATGCAGAAATTTATGGAAGCAGGATTTCCTCAGGAGACGGCTATCCGCATGATGAATTCGGCAATGGTTCTGCAGGGAGACCGTGAGTCTTACTCTACACTGGATTTCATGGATCTGGATCTGTACAGTGGGCAGATGACGATTACCAAAATCGGTGCAGCAGCATCTTTTCTGAAACATAAAGACCGGGTGGAGTGCCTGCGGGCGTCCACACTTCCGGCGGGAGTCGATGCGTCCTGTACCGGGGATGTCATCCGCAGAAAGCTCACACATGGGGATTTTCTTGTCATGGTTACGGATGGTGTGTTAGAATATCTACATGTGAAACATCCGGAAGAAAAGCTCGCGGAAATGATAAAAGAGATAAAAACAGAGAACGCAGGTACTTTTGCTGAAAAGCTGATGGAACATGTGATGCTTTTTACAGGAGGACATGCACCGGATGATATGACAATAGTGGTAAGCGGAATCTGGGAGAAATAATGATCGTACAGGTAGAAAAATTTATGAGAAAGTGGAATATGGTGCCGGAGGGAGGTAGGGTACTTGTTGGAGTGTCCGGCGGTGCGGACTCTGTCTGTCTGTGCCTGATTTTGTATGAACTTTCCACGAAAATGAATTTTTCACTTGAGGTTATCCACGTGGAGCATGGAATTCGTGGAGAAGAGAGTAAAAATGATGCGGTGTTTGTGGAACAGCTTTGTAAACAACGGGGGATTGTCTGTCATATCCGGAATGTTGATGTTCCACGTTATGCCAAAATACATCATCTGGGAGAAGAAGAGGCGGCACGAATTCTGCGATATCAGGTGTTTGCGGATGCAGCCGGGCAGGACAGAAACGTCCGGATCGCACTGGCGCATCATATGGAAGACAATGCGGAGACCATGCTGTTTCAGCTGATCCGGGGAAGCGGATTGGATGGACTGTGCGGGATGCGTCCACAGCGGACAGGAACAAACGGGGAAATCTATATCCGTCCCTTTTTGCAGTGCAGCAGGGAACAGATCGAACAATTTCTGGAGGAGCGGGGGCAGGGGTATTGTACGGACAGTACCAATGCCAACGAGTCCTACAGCAGAAACCGGATGCGAAAGAGGGTGCTTCCGGAACTGATACAGATGAATCCGCAGGCGGTACAGCATATGCAGACGGCGATGGAACAGCTGCAGCAGGTAAGAGATTATCTGGAAGAAGAGACGGTTTCCCTGGAGAAAAAATTTATTTCCGGGGAGAGGAAAAATGTGAAACTGGATACGGACGGGCTGGCAGAGCTTTCGCAGGCTGTCCGGATGCGGCTGATCCGCAAAGCTGTCTGGAAAGCTGCCGGGGCATGCAAAGATATTACGGCGGCACATTTGCAGGCAGTGGCAGACCTTCTGGAAAAACAGACCGGAAGATATGTAAAACTGCCCTATGGGCTGACCGCCACAAGAGTTTACAATGTGATCGAAATCATGGGAAAAAGAAAGGAAACGGAAAAGATCTGTCTGCCGATAGATACGGACCGGCTGCCGGAAAATCTGCTGGCCGGTGAATGGAAATTTTCGTTTAAAAAGTTTCTGTATGATGGGAATACCGATAAAATTCCACGAAAAATGTATACGAAATGGTTTGATTATGATAAGATAAAAGATAGTTTAGCTATACGTAACCGCCGAAAAGGAGACTATTTTGTGCTGGATGCGGCAGGACATCACAAGAAGCTGGAGGATTATTTCGTCAATGAAAAGATTCCGGCATCGCATAGAGATGAGCAGCTGCTTCTGGCCGGGGAGGATGAAATCTTCTGGATTGTCGGAGGGCGTATGGCATATGGCACAGGGATTTCCGATGCAACCCGATGGGTGCTGGAGATCACTGCCAGTAATAGCAGCCATTGAAGGAGGATAAGAGGATGGATTACAGTAAGAAACATGAGATATCGGTATATCTGACCGAGGAACAGTTAAATCAGCGGATTGCAGAGATCGGTGCACAGATCACGGAACGTTTCAAAGGCGAGTCGGTTTATCTGGTCTGTATCCTGAAAGGATCTATCTTTTTCACAACAGAACTTGCAAAGCGGATTGCGCTGCCAATGACGATCGATTTTATATCAGCATCCAGTTATGGAGCACAGACCCATTCTTCCGGTGTCGTAAATATCAAGAAGGATCTTGAACAGTCGATTGAAGGAGAGAACGTGATCGTTGTGGAAGATATTGTGGATTCCGGAAATACATTAAGCCGGCTGATGCAGCTGTTTGAGAGTCGTAATCCAAAAACTCTTACGATCTGTACGCTGCTGGATAAACCGGATCGCCGGGTGGTAGAAAACCTGCAGGTGGATTATACCGGATTTGTGATACCGGATAAGTTCGTAGTCGGATTTGGTCTTGATTACGATCAGAGATACCGTAATCTTCCGTATATTGGATTCGTGGAAGATGCGGATTAAAAAAAGGAGAGTAGTACATTGAATACAAAGAACAGACCCCGATTTGGAGGATTTGGTGTCTATGCGATGCTGATCCTGCTTGTGATTATTTTGTGGTATACATTTACCAACAACAGTACAACCAGTGATTTCACACAGAATAATCTCTGGAAAGCCATCCGTGAGGAAAAGGTTGTCAGTATCCGGGTAGAGCAGAACCGTGAAGTACCGACCGGTTATCTGAATATCAAACTGAAAGATGGTTCTACGGAACGGATGTATACCTCAGATGTGAACGAGATCCAGAAAGAATTAAAAGAAAAGGATTTTACCCAGTTTGTTGTGGATGATGTGCCGTCAGAGAGCTGGATTATGACACTTCTGCCATATCTTCTTATTTTTGGTGCCATCTTCATTCTGTTTATGATTATGAGCAACAATGCGGCAGCAAACAACAGCGGCGGCAAAATGATGAATTTTGGAAAAAGCCGTGCAAAGCTTTCCACCGAGGAAGATAACCATATGACATTTGAGAATGTCGCCGGTCTGAAAGAAGAAAAAGAAGAACTTGAGGAACTGGTGGACTTTCTGCGTGCACCAAAGAAGTATACAAACCTTGGTGCACGTATTCCGAAAGGTGTGCTCTTAGTCGGACCTCCGGGAACCGGTAAGACACTTCTGGCAAAAGCCGTTGCAGGCGAGGCCGGAGTACCGTTCTTTAGTATTTCCGGTTCCGATTTCGTAGAAATGTTTGTCGGTGTCGGAGCTTCGCGTGTCCGTGATCTGTTTGAGGATGCCAAGAAAAATGCACCGTGTATCGTATTTATCGATGAGATTGATGCTGTGGCCAGACGCCGTGGTACAGGTATGGGAGGCGGTCATGATGAGCGCGAACAGACCTTAAACCAGATGCTTGTTGAGATGGATGGATTTGGTGTTAATCAGGGAATTATCGTGATGGCAGCAACCAACCGTGTGGATATTCTTGATCCGGCGATCATGCGTCCGGGACGTTTTGACCGAAAGATTGTAGTCGGAAGACCGGATGTGGCAGGCCGTGAAGAAATTCTTCAGGTTCATGCAAAGAACAAGCCGCTGGGAGATGACGTTGATTTAAAACAGATCGCACAGACGACTGCGGGATTTACAGGAGCAGATCTGGAGAATCTGCTGAATGAGGCTGCCATTCTTGCAGCAAAAGAAAGCCGGGCATATATTCAGCAGGCAGATATCCAGAAAGCATTCATCAAAGTGGGAATCGGTGCGGAGAAACACAGCCGTGTGATTTCCGAAAAAGAAAAGAAAATTACAGCGTATCATGAATCCGGACATGCCCTTCTGTTTCATCTTCTGCCGGATGTGGGACCGGTGCATACGGTATCCATTATCCCAACCGGTGCCGGGGCTGCGGGTTATACCATGCCGCTTCCGGAGAAGGATGAGATGTTTAACTCCAGGGGACGTATGCTGCAGGAGATCGTGGTAGATCTCGGAGGACGTGTTGCAGAGGAACTGGTATTTGATGATATTACCACAGGTGCCTCCCAGGATATCAAGCAGGCCACCAAGATGGCGCGCGATATGGTGACACGGTATGGAATGTCCGAGAATATCGGCCTGATCTGCTACAAAGATGATGACGATGAAGTATTTATCGGACGTGATCTGGCACATGCACACAGCTACAGTGAGGGAATTGCCTCTGCCATTGATGTGGAAGTAAAGCGTATCATTGATGAGTCTTATGAGAAGGCAAAAACAATCATTGCCGAGCATCGGGATGTGCTTGACCGCTGTGCAGCACTTCTTCTGGAGAAAGAAAAGATTACACGCGAAGAGTTTGAAGCATTATTTGAAGCATAAAAGATCTGGATGGTCAAAATGACAGAAAAAGGCTCTGTCGGGAAAAATTTTCCGGCAGAGCCTTTTTACTGTATACATAGTGCACAAAAACGATGTCAAACTTTTGTGAAGTTTGTGCACACTTCTGTGTAGATCCATGGTACTATAATCACTGTAAAAACCCCCCAATACATTATATATAGTTTTTGCTATACCCCATAGTAAAAATACCTTCTCCTAAAAAGGCAGCGTTCGTAGCTGTCTTTTTTATTTATTTTTTCAACTCTTACAATGACAATTTTACTTCCCGGTTCGTGTGTTCATAGTGGCGCAGTGTCACACCGGCGGCGCGCAGCATTTTTTTGGATGCGATCACACCCGGGGTAGAAGCGTATTTGTCACTGTCGTAAACGACTTCACGGATACCACACTGGATAATGGCTTTGGCACATTCATTGCATGGAAAGAGCGTAACATATATGGTGGATCCTTCCAGGCTTCCGCCCCGGTAGTTGAGAATGGCATTCAATTCACTGTGGGTAGAGTAAAAGTATTTGTTGTCATCGCCTTCGCGTACCCATGGGAAATCATCATCGGAACATCCGGTTGGAAATCCATTATATCCCATGGAAAGAATTTTGTGTTTGTCACTGACAATACAGGCTCCAACCTGTGTGTTTGGATCTTTGGAACGCATACCGGAGAGCATGGCAACGCCCATGAAGTATTCGTCCCAGCTGATGTAGTCCTGTCGTTTTGTGCTCATATATGTTAGCCTCCTTTGCAGTTTCTGTAAAATAACGAGAGGGGCAATAAGTCAATCCTGACTTTTGCCCCCTGGATATTGTAATATCTGATTATTTGGTTCCAAAGATACGATCACCGGCATCTCCCAGACCCGGAACAATATATTTATGTTCATTTAAATGATCATCAAGTGCTCCGATGTAAAGATCAACATCCGGGTGAGCATCGGTAAGTGCTTTTACACCTTCCGGTGCAGCAATGATGCACATAAAACGAATGCTTTTTACACCCTTGTCTTTCAGCATTTGGATTGCTGCGATGGCTGATCCGCCGGTAGCCAACATCGGATCTACGACAAATACTTCGCGGTTGGCACAGTCTGCCGGAAGTTTGCAGTAATATTCCACTGGTTTTGCTGTCTCAGGATCACGGTAGAGACCGATATGTCCGACTTTTGCAGCAGGAATCATTTCCAGCATACCGTCTACCATGCCAAGTCCGGCACGCAGAATCGGTACCACTGCCAGTTTTTTTCCTTTTAATTCTTTTACGGTCGTCTTACAGATCGGAGTTTCGATCTCCACATCCTGTAACTCCAGATCACGGGTTGCCTCGTAACACTCAAACATTGCAACTTCGCCTGCAAGTGTACGGAAATCCTTAGAGCCGGTCTCGGTTCTTCTCATTAATCCGATTTTGTGCTGGATCAGCGGGTGATCCATAACGACTACTTTTCCCATAAATTTATTCTCCTTCTTCTTCGTTAAGTTTTTTCACAAGTTTTTTGATTGATTTGCGCAGGGTTTCATAACAGAGTCCATAGGCTGGCAAAGCACCTCCGTATGGATCTAATATTTCCAGTTCGTCCCCGACATATTTGGTAAGAACCTGTATATTTTCCGGAACAGCATTTTCAAACTGCTCTAAAATGCGCTCCCGGTGAATTTCTTCCATGGTAATGACAAGGGCATCTTCTGTCAGATCTTCTTCCGTCAGCTGCTGGGAAACATAATTTTCCATATTGATACCGTTGCTGATTAAGACAGCTTCGGCTTTTTGATTCATTGGTTCCTGAAATTGTACAACAAGTCCACGGGATAAGATCTCCAGCGGATGACGCAAGGTAAAATCTCCCATGATACCGGCTGCCATTGCCTCGCGACAGGTTCCCGTCTGGGCAACGAAAATCAGTTTGTTATACTCCATATAATTACTCCTAATCGCAATGTATTACGGTATGACCGGCCGCTTTGAGCAGACGGTTCATAATTGCCTGTCCGATGCGAGGGGTCTGAAAGCTTTCTGAATAAATGGCATCTACATGCAATTCATCACACTCACGCAAAATTTTGTACAGATGCTGTGCAATGGCGTCTTCGTTGGAACGGCTGCCCATGGAAAGAATGACATCGGCGTGATAAGAAGGTCCGGATTCTTCCGTGGCAATGACAGCCACTTTCTGTCCGTTCTCCTGCTTTTGGTGCACCAGTGCATTGATCTTGGAAACAACAGCATCCGATGGTCCGTCTACGATTACCATATCGGCTTTTGGGGCATAATGTTTGTATTTCATACCCGGAGCTTTCGGTTTGCGTGTGTCATCTGCAGCAATAATGCCCGGATCAATGATAACCTCTTCGCCAAGCACCTCGGAAAGCATCTGCGGCGTAATGTAGCCGGGACGCAGTACCATAGGTTTTGATTCGGTCAGATCAATGATGGTAGATTCAATGCCGATACCGACCGGGCCGCCATCTAAAATCATGGCAATCCGACCGGATAAATCCTCTGCAACATGAGAAGCTTCTGTCGGACTCGGACGACCGGATGTGTTGGCACTTGGCGCAGCGATCAGACATCCGCTTTTGCGTATCAGATCAAGTGCAACCGGGTGATTCGGCATCCGTACAGCGACAGTATCCATTCCTCCGGTTGTTGCCATCGGAACGGCATCGCTTTTCCAGACGATCATCGTCAGGGGACCCGGCCAGAAAGCACCGGCCAGTTTGCGGGCAGCCTCCGGAACTTCACGTGCAACACGTTCCATATCGGAAAAGTCCGCAATGTGCACGATCAGGGGGTTGTCCGAAGGACGTCCTTTTGCTGCATAGATTTTGCGGGCAGCTTCCGGATGCAGGGCATCTCCGCCAAGACCGTATACCGTTTCTGTCGGAAAAGCGACCAGTTCACCCTCTGCGATCAGACGTCCGGCCTCTTCCATAATTGTTTCGTCAATCTGTTCGGGATTGACACGTTCTATTTTTGTATTCATCATATTCACACTTTGCTTTCCGCTTTATATCCCTTCTATTATAGTCCATAGGCTCTGGGATTGTCAATCGGATTAGCTGGCTGCTAAAGAAAATGATTGGTGAAAATGATAAAATATTCTAAAAACTATGGAATTTTATAGACAAAACGACGAATAATGAGGTATAATACATCCATCGGGACGGAGGAAGGCTATGAAAAAAGACAACAGATCCGTGATACAGACATTAACACTCATTTTTCAGTTTGGAATCAGTATGCTGGTGCCGATTTTTTTATGCAGTATACTGGGAGTGTGGCTGGGAAATCTGACAGGGATTAACTGGTTAATGATTCCGTTTTTCTTTATGGGAGCTTTGGCAGGGTTTACGAATATTTACAAGACAGTAAGGAAACTATACAGGCAGGAGGAAAAGAAAGAAAACCATGTTAAAAAGGATTAACGAAGCATTACCGGGGCTGGTCGTCTCAATTTTATTATATGGGGTGATGGTAGAACTGATCGGGGTATGGTTTGTAAAGGACAGGATTGCATATTCCATCGGGGTATGGTTTGGCATAGCGGTTGCCGTGGGGATGGCAATCAATCTTGCAACTGTGATCTTTGATTCTGTTACGATGGGGGACACCGCACATGCGACGCGAAGAATTGTCACAAAATCAATTCTTCGTTATGTAGTAGTGGTGATTTTGTTCGTGTTATTTGGGTATTTTCAATGGGGAAACCTGATTGCGGCTTTTCTTGGGCTGCTTGGTTTAAAAATTGGAGCATATCTTCAGCCTTTATGGGAGAAAGTAAAAGGAAGGAGGTGACTATATGAATGAGGGGATTTTACTGGCGTCGGATATCGACTTTATGATTCATGGAATTTTTAAAGTAAAAGTATTTGGTCAGGAAGTCTGGATCACCGACAGCCACGCATGTATTTTGATTGTTATGGCAGTAATGGTTATTTTTGCTGTGATTGCCAATCGCAAGTTAAAGCATGCCACCGAAAAACCGGATACTTTTCAGAATATAATCGAGCTGATTGTAGAAAAATTAGACGGAATGGTGGATTCCACCATGGGAAAGTGGGCACCCAGATTCGTCAACTATATCAGCACGATTTTTATTTTTATACTGATGAGTAACATATCTGGATTGTTTGGCCTGCGCCCGCCGACGGCAGATTACGGAACCACGCTTGCACTTGCACTGATCACATTTTTCATGATCCGTTTCAACAAGGCAAAACACCAGAGTCTGAAAGAAATATGGACAGGTATGTGTTCACCGCTTCCGCCATGGCTTCCACTCTGGGCGCCGATCAACATTATCAGTGAGATTGCAATACCGATCTCATTGTCGCTGCGTCTGTTTGCAAATGTGTTGTCAGGAACCGTAATCATGGCACTGGTATACGGTTTGCTTGGGGTAATTGCAACGGCATGGCCGGCAGCACTGCACGTATATTTTGATCTGTTTTCCGGAGCAATCCAGACGTATGTGTTCTGTATGCTCACAATGACTTATGTGTCACAGGCGTGTGGAGAAGATTGAAATGCATCCTCAAGATGCATTTCCTACGCAAATCGCTTCCGCGTAAGCGGAACTCTCATGCGATTTGCTCCTTGTATCAAAACAAGTATTTAATTTAAGGAGGATTTTACTATGAATATTTCAGGACAGGATTTAATCAGAGCATGTTCGGCTATCGGTGCAGGACTTGCAGTTATTGCAGGTATCGGACCTGGTATTGGACAGGGTATCGCAGCCGGACACGGCGCAGCAGCCGTGGGACGTAATCCGGGAGCAAGGGGACAGATTATGTCCACCATGCTGTTAGGTCAGGCAGTTGCAGAGACGACAGGTCTGTATGGTCTTGTTGTCGCACTGCTTTTACTTTTTGTACATCCGCTTGGATAAAGGAGGGGCAAACGAGTGTTAGCTGCACAGGAATTTTTATTTGATTTAAATCCACAGCTGCTCTTTGATGCTGCCCTGCTGGCAATTGCAGTATTTTTCCTTTATATGCTGATGTCATATCTGCTGTTTAATCCCGCGCGGAAACTTTTAAAAGACCGTCAGGATCACATTTCATCGGAACTGGATGAGGCCAGCGCCGACAAAGAAAAAGCAGCAGCGCTGAAAGCGGAGTATGAGGCAAAGTTAAAAGAAATTGACAAGGAAGCGGAAACGATTCTGGCAGATGCCAGACAAAAGGCGTTAAAGAACCAGAACCGCATTGTCAATGAGGCAAAGGAAGAAGCTGCACGCATTGTAAAACATGCACAGGAGGAGGCACTTCTGGAAAAGAAGCATGCCATGAATGATATGAAACAGGAAATGATCACTGTGGCATCCCTGATGGCACAGAAAGTTGTGGCATCTTCCATTACCGCAGAGATTCAGAGCACACTTGTGGATGAAACATTAAAAGAAATGGGTGAATCGACATGGCAAAATTAGTATCCAAAACATATGGGGATGCTTTGTTTGCGCTGGCGGTTGAAGAACATATGGTGGATCAATTATATGAAGAGGCGCAGGCTGTTGCACAGATTCTGCGTGAAAATACAGAACTGACCCGCCTGATGAATCATCCCAAAATCGAAAAAGAAGAAAAAGTCAGACTGATCGAGGATATTTTCAAAGGACGTATCGGTGATGAACTGGTGGGACTGCTGAGGATGCTTGTACAAAAAGGGCATTATAAGGAGACAGATCAGGTATTCACTTATTTTATTGACCGTGTCAAAGAGTATAAAAAAATAGGTACTGCCTATGTCACATCGGCGATGGAACTGACACCGCAACAGAAACAGGCGGTGGAACAAAAGCTGCTCGACACGACAAAGTACGTTCAGTTTGAGATACATTATACCACGGACCCCGCACTGATCGGAGGCATGGTCATCCGGATCCGGGACCGTGTTGTGGACGGCAGTGTCCGGACCAGACTGGAACATCTGACAAGAGACTTAGAACGTATACAATTGAAAGTAGGTGAGTGCGCTCCATGAATTTAAAACCAGAAGAAATCAGTTCTGTCATTAAGGAGCAGATCAAAAGATATGCTTCCCAGCTGGAAGTGGCAGATGTGGGAACCGTCATTCAGGTGGCGGACGGCATTGCACGTATCCATGGACTGGAAAATGCGATGCAGGGAGAATTGTTAGAATTTCCGGGAGAGGTATACGGTATGGTACTGAACCTGGAGGAAGATAATGTCGGTGCGGTACTTCTCGGAAGTCAGCACAATATCAATGAGGGAGATACGGTTAAAACAACCGGACGTGTGGTAGAAGTGCCGGTAGGAAATGCACTGCTCGGACGTGTTGTGAATGCGCTCGGACAGCCGATTGACGGAAAGGGACCGATCACAACGGATAAATACCGTCCGGTAGAACGTGTGGCATCCGGTGTCATTTCCAGAAAGGGAGTGGATACACCACTGCAGACCGGTATCAAAGCCATTGATTCCATGGTGCCGATCGGAAGAGGACAGCGAGAACTGATCATCGGAGATCGTCAGACCGGAAAGACCGCGATTGCAATTGACACGGTTATTAATCAGAAAGGGCAGGGGGTAAAGTGTATTTATGTGGCAATCGGCCAGAAAGCTTCTACCGTTGCCAATATTGTCCAGACACTCGAAGAGTATGGAGCTTTCAGTTATACAACCGTTGTTGCGGCTACGGCAAGTGAACTTGCGCCTTTGCAGTATCTTGCTCCGTATTCCGGCTGTGCAATCGGCGAAGAGTGGATGGAGAATGGCGAAGATGTACTTGTTATCTACGATGATTTGAGCAAACATGCCATGGCATACCGGACCCTGTCGCTGCTGTTAAAGCGTGCACCGGGTCGTGAGGCTTATCCGGGTGATGTCTTTTACCTGCATTCACGTCTGCTTGAGCGTGCGGCACGTCTGTCGGACAAACTGGGAGGAGGTTCCCTGACGGCATTACCGATCATTGAAACGCAGGCGGGAGATGTATCTGCATATATTCCGACCAATGTGATTTCTATCACAGATGGGCAGATTTATCTGGAGACGGAGATGTTTAATGCCGGTTTCCGCCCGGCAATCAATGCGGGACTTTCCGTTTCCCGTGTAGGAGGAGCCGCACAGATCAAGGCGATGAAAAAGATTGCGGCGCCTATCCGTACAGAACTGGCACAGTACCGGGAACTGGCTGCATTTGCACAGTTCGGTTCCGAACTGGATGCAGACACGAGCGAGAAACTGGCACAGGGAGAACGATTAAAAGAAATCTTAAAACAGCCGCAGTATCAGCCGATGCCGGTTGCAAAACAGATCGTTATCATCTATGCGGCAGTGAAAAAGTATCTTATGGACATTCCGGTAGAGAAAATTCTGCATTTTCAGGATGCGTTACTCGAACTTATTGATACCAGATATCCGGAGATTACCGGAAAGATTACAGAGACGCAGGTGATCGATGAGGAGACGGAACAGAAACTGATAGCAGCTATTCAGGAAACGAAAAAAGAATACCTGGCGTGAGGGTATGATAACAGGGGGTGATAACACATGGCGTCTATGAGGGATATAAAAAGACGAAAAGGAAGTATCCAGAGCACACAGCAGATTACCAAAGCCATGAAACTTGTTTCTACCGTAAAACTCCAGAAAGCCAAAGGGCGGGCAGAACAGACAGATCCCTATTTTCAGTATATGTACCGGACGGTAAGTTCCATTTTAGCACACAGCGGCAATATGGATCATCCATACTTAAGAAGCGGAGAATCCAAAAAGAAAGCGATCGTTGTACTGACTTCGAATCGTGGACTTGCAGGAGGATATAATGCGAATGTGGTGAAACTGATCACAGAAAGTGATGATGTTGCCAAAGAGGATGTCGTGATCTATGCAGTTGGCAGAAAAGGAATTGAGATACTGGAGCGAAAAGGATATCACATCGAGGTAGATGCCTCGGAAATTATGGAAAATCCGACATATCCGGATGCAGCAGCACTCTGTAAGAGAGTGCTCGACGATTTCGCGGAAGGGAAAATAGGAGAGATCTATCTGGCATATACGCATTTTAAAAATACCGTTAGTCAGGAAGCGCAGCTGATCCGTATGCTTCCGGTGGAAGTAAGTGAATCTTCGGAGGAAAAGTCTTCCAGAGAAATTCTTATGAATTATGAGCCAAACGAACAGGAGGCTCTGAATCAGATTATTCCAAAATATGTGACAAGTCTGTTTTATGGGGCACTGGTAGAAGCCGTGGCAAGTGAAAACGGTGCCCGCATGCAGGCCATGGATTCCGCAACAAGCAATGCGGAAGATATGATAGAGGATCTTTCCCTGAAATATAACCGTGCAAGACAGGGATCTATCACACAGGAATTGACGGAAATTATTGCGGGAGCAAATGCGATAGAGTGACGTAATAAAGGAGAAGAAACATGGAAAATAAAGGAGCAATAGGAAAGATCACGCAGGTGATCAGTGCCGTGCTCGATATCAAATTTCCGGAAGGACATCTTCCGGAGATCAATGATGCAATCCGTATTCCTTTAAAAAAGGGCGGAGAACTGATCGTTGAAGTAGCACAGCATCTGGGGGATGATACCGTGCGTTGTATTGCACTCGGACCGACGGACGGACTTGTCCGCGGTATGGATGCTATAGCGACGGGAGGACCGATTTCGGTACCGGTAGGAGAAAAAACACTTGGCCGTTTGTTTAATGTGCTGGGAGAGCCAATCGATGAAATTGCACCTCCGCAGACCAAGGAGCACTGGCCGATTCATCGGAAGGCACCTTCGTTTGAGGAACAGGCAACTTCCCAGGAAATGTTAGAGACAGGAATTAAAGTTGTCGATCTGCTCTGCCCGTATCAGAAAGGTGGAAAAATCGGATTGTTTGGAGGAGCCGGTGTAGGAAAAACCGTGCTGATCCAGGAACTGATTCATAACATTGCCACAGAGCATGGTGGATATTCGGTATTTACCGGAGTCGGAGAGCGTACCCGTGAGGGAAACGATCTGTATTATGAAATGAAAGAGTCGGGAGTTATCGATAAGACAACCATGGTGTTCGGACAGATGAACGAACCGCCAGGGGCACGTATGCGTGTAGCACTTACCGGACTTACGATGGCAGAATATTTCCGTGATAAAGGCGGAAAAGATGTTCTGTTATTTATTGATAATATTTTCCGTTTTACACAGGCAGGATCGGAAGTGTCTGCCCTGCTCGGACGTATGCCGTCCGCGGTAGGTTATCAGCCGACCTTACAGACCGAGATGGGTGCATTACAGGAGCGGATTACATCCACAAAGAACGGATCTATTACTTCTGTACAGGCTGTGTATGTGCCGGCCGATGATCTGACAGACCCGGCACCGGCTACAACATTTGCGCATCTGGATGCTACAACGGTACTGGATCGTTCCATCGTGGAACTTGGAATTTATCCGGCAGTGGACCCGCTGGCTTCTACTTCGCGTATCCTTGATCCGAGAATTGTCGGGGAAGAACATTTTAAGGTTGCGCGTGGAGTACAGGAGATTTTGCAGAAATATAAAGAACTGCAGGATATCATCGCAATTCTCGGTATGGATGAGTTGTCGGAGGATGATAAGCTTGTTGTCAGCCGGGCACGTAAAGTACAAAGATTCCTGTCGCAGCCGTTTTCCGTGGCAGTACAGTTTACCGGACTGGAAGGCAAATATGTTCCGGTGGAAGAGACCATCCGCGGATTCCGTGAAATTCTGGATGGAAAACTGGATGACGTGCCGGAAAGTTATTTCCTGAATGCCGGAACAATTGATGAGGTAAAGGCGGCATATGCAGGGTAATGTGTGTGCCGGCTGGAGGAAACAGAGATGGAAAAGACATTTGATGTAGAAATCATCACGCCGGACCGCGTTTTTTATAAGGGAACTGCGGATCTGCTGGAGTTTAATACGGAATCCGGCGAGATCGGTGTATATCGTGATCACATTCCACTTACAACGGTACTGGAACCGGGGCTTGTCACGATCCATCATGGGGATGAAGAACAGGTGGCAGCAGTGCATGCCGGATTTGCCGAGATTCTGGGAGATAAGGTAACACTTCTGGCAGAACTGGCAGAATGGCCGGAAGAGATTGATCTGGAGCGTGCGGAAGCCGCAAGAGAGCGGGCAGAGGAGCGGATTCACAACAGAAATGACAATCTGGATCTGAAGCGCGCGGAATTTGCATTGCATAAGGCTCTGATCCGTATTAATCTTGCAGAGTATCGATAAGTGAAAATGGAAATAAGAGGGAGGGTATTTCATGGGAATATCCTCCCTCTTTTATGGACTTTTACACCGGAGTTTGGTACAATCGTAGTAGTAAGTTTGTATACAAATGAGGAGATATTGTGTACCGGAAGAATAAAAACAATTGGGTAAAGCATCTGGATTTTATGATTCTGGATCTGATTTGCCTGCAGGTGGCATTTTTTTTAGCCTATACATTACGACATAGAACTGTCAATCTATATACCAATTACATATATGCAAATTTGTCTATCGTTCTGATCCTGATAGATGTTTGTCTTTTGATTTTCCTGAATACACTTAAAAATGTATTAAAACGTGGATATCTGGTAGAGTTTATCGCAACCATTAAGCATGTGGCGATTGTGGAACTGGTTGCTGTCCTGTATCTGTTTTCGGTAAAGGATGCGGGAGATTTTTCGCGAATCACGTTCTTTCTCATGGCATTATTCTATGGATTGCTTACCTATGGAACAAGACTTCTGTGGAAAAAACATATTCTTCGCACGCTGCATCTGAAGCAGAACAAGTCCGTACTGGTTATCACAAACTTTGACCGGCTGTCTCAGGTGGAAAAGGATATCCGGGCGAAACGTTATGTGATGTTTCAGATATCGGGTGTGGCTGTGACAGGAAACATGCCAGAGGATCATCCGACGGAAATCGCGGGAATTCCGCTGGTTGCAGCAGGTGATTATGTGGTGGAATATCTCTGCAGGGAATGGGTGGATGAAGTATTTGTAAATCTGCCATTGCAGAGTGCCCAGCTGGATGATCTTGTCCGGCAGTTAAACGAGATGGGAATTACGGTGCATATCCAGCTGGCAGATAAACTGATGGTCGGAACACAGCGGCAGTTTGTGGAGCGTCTTGGGGGATACACCGTGTTAACCACAAGCATCAATACGATTTCCACCGGAGAACTGTTTGTAAAACGTCTGTTTGATATTATCGGGGGACTGGTGGGATGTGTGCTCACTGGTATTCTGTTTCTGTTTCTGGCTCCCGCCATTAAGATTCAGTCACCCGGACCGGTATTCTTTTCCCAGATCCGTGTGGGAAAAAACGGAAAGAAGTTTAAGCTGTACAAGTTCCGGAGTATGTATACCGATGCAGAAGAACGCAAGGCACAGCTTGCAGCAGAAAACAGAGTCACAGATGGGCTGATGTTTAAGCTGGATTTTGACCCACGCATCATCGGCTGCAGACAGCTGCCGGATGGAACGGTGAAGAAAGGAATCGGGAACTTTATCCGTGACTGGTCTTTCGATGAGTTTCCACAGTTCTGGAATGTCTTAAAGGGGGACATGTCTCTGGTAGGAACGAGACCGCCTACAGAGGATGAGTGGGTCAGATACGAACTGCACCACAGAAGCCGTCTGGCCATCAAACCGGGAATCACGGGAATGTGGCAGGTGAGCGGCCGCAGCAATATTACCGATTTTGAAAAAGTTGTGGAACTGGACCGGTATTACATCTTAAACTGGAGTCTGGGACTGGATGTGAAAATACTTTTCCGGACGGTACCGGAAGTCGTGAAGAAGAACGGGTCTATGTAGGCGAATTCCCGGTTGCTGCAAGACATGTGGTGTGATGTGAGAGGTAAATGGGAAAGAAACAAAAATTTTAGGTAGGAGTTTGAAACTATGAAGCATGTCATAGATAAACAAAATCTAAAAATCTGCCTGGTGGGTTCTTCTGGAGGGCACTTGACACACTTGTATATGCTTAAACCATTCTGGAAAGATAAGAATCGTTTCTGGGTAACATTTGATAAGGAAGATGCGCGGAGCCTACTTAAGGATGAGAAGGTGTATCCATGTTATTTTCCGACGAATCGTAATATAAAAAATTTGATTCGTAATACATTTCTTGCAATCAGGGTTTTGAAAAAAGAAAAACCAGATTTAATTATTTCTTCCGGCGCAGCAGTGGCCGTTCCGTTTTTTTATTTGGGAAAATTATTTGGAACTAAAACCATATATATAGAAGTTTTTGACAGAATTAATAAACCAACGCTGACGGGAAAATTAGTTTATCCGGTGACAGATCGTTTTATCGTGCAGTGGGAAGAAATGAAAAAAGTGTACCCGAAAGCGATTAATTTTGGGAGTATTTTTTAGGGGATAAGTAAGCATGGTTTTTGTGACAGTTGGAACGCATGAACAGCCGTTTAACAGGTTGATTCAGAAAATAGATCAGTTAAAAAAAGACGGTATAATAGAGGATGATGTTTTCATTCAAACGGGGTTTAGCACTTATGAGCCAAAGTATTGTCAGTGGAGTAAACTTATTGCCTATCAGGATATGATTCAGTATGTAGAAGATGCAAGGATTGTTATTACACATGGAGGACCGGCGAGTTTTATTATGCCATTACAAATAGGAAAAATTCCAATTGTTGTGCCAAGGCAAAAACGGTTTGGGGAACATGTGAATGATCATCAGATAGAGTTTGTACGAAATGTGGTTGAGAGAATGGGAACGGTTATTTGCGTGGAGAATATAGAAATGTTGGGGGATATCATAAACAATTATGATAAGTTTGCCGATGGAATGAAGAATAGGATGAGTAGTAACAATGTAAGATTTAATTCTGCAATAGAAAAGTTGGTCAAACATTTATTTGAGGATGTTTAGATGAAGAAGGTTGGAATTATGTCAATGCAACGCATTGCAAATTATGGTTCATTTTTGCAGGCTTATGCATTAAAAAAATTAATTGAAGAATTGGATTGCAAAGTAGAGTTTGTGGATTATCATGTTGGTAACCCCGTGATTTTTAGGGAGAAAAATAACAACAATAAGGTTATTTATAAACTACAAAAAGGATTGGAAATATTTAAGATTAAAGCTCCGATTTATCAGAAATTATTGTATATTAGATATAAACAGAATTTCCACAAAAAATATATGCCTTTTTTGGGAGTTACTAATAAAATGAATTATAATCCAATGTTGGATTGTCTTATAATTGGAAGCGATGAAGTTTTTAACTGTATTCAACAAAATCCTAATGTGGGATATTCATTGGAACTGTTCGGCAAAGATAATAAGGCAAAGCGTTTAATTTCCTATGCAGCTTCTTTTGGAAATACTACGTTAGAAAAGTTGAAGAAATATGGAAAGGAGAATGAAATAGAACTTTTGCTGAAACGGTTTGATAAAATCTCGGTAAGAGATAAAAATTCTGGAGTTATTGTAAGACAACTTACAGGGAAAGTGCCGGTTTATAATTTAGATCCTGTTTTGATATATGATTATTTGAATTGTTGTGATAGGATTCCACAAATAGAAGTAAAAGAAAAATATCTGATTCTTTATGCATATGCTGGACGAATTTCAAATAAGGAAGCAGATTGGATTACTAAATATGCAAGTAAAAGAAAATTAAAAGTTTATGCCATTGGGGGAATTCAAAAATGTGCGGATCGTTTTTTGGATTGTTCTCCGTTTGAGGTGTTGGCTTATTTTAAAAATGCGGAAGAAGTTATAACCGATACATTTCATGGCAGTATTTTTTCTGTAATTGCACATCGTCCGTTTGCTGTTGTGGTTAGAAAGAGCATAGGAAATAGCTATGGAAACGAAGAAAAAATTATAGATTTATTAAATAGATTAGGATTGATTAACCGAATGGCTATGAATATAGAAGAAACGGAAAATATTAATAATAGGTCTATTAATTATGTGAAAGTTGATCATCTTTTAACGAAACAGAGGAGGAGTGCAAAACAGTATTTGCGAGAAAGTATTTAAAATTAGGAATATAAATAGATGAATAATATATTGAAGATTCAGGAGCGATGTGTAGGATGCCGAAGCTGTGAGCAAAGTTGTCCGAAACATTGTATTTCGTTTGTGGAAGATAAAGAAGGATTTCTATATCCGGAAGTTGATGATAAAAAGTGTATAGAATGTAAAATATGTTTAAAAGTTTGTCCTTGTGAGAATGCTAAACTTCATCGTAGTACACCAAAAAAAGTTTGGGCATGGAAAAGTACAAAAAGTGCAGATGTTATGCGTTCTGCATCTGGTGGGGCCGCAGATAGCGCTGCAAAAACTGTTTTGGAAATGAATGGTGTAGTATATGGTGCTGCCTATGATGAAAAATTTGTGGTAAGTCATATTGAAGTTACAGATGATGAGGACAGAAAAAAAATTCAATCTTCTAAATATGTACAGTCTGATTTGAAAGATTGCTATACTAAAATAAAAAAATGGTTGACCCAAAACAGAAAAGTACTTTTTACGGGGTGCCCTTGTCAGGTCGCTGGATTATATGCATTTCTTGGCGGAGATAAAAATAATTTGTATACGATAGACTTGATTTGTCATGGTGTACCTTCACCAAAATTTTTGAAAAGATATTTGGAATATCAGAGTGAAAAAAATGGAGGACAAGTAAACTATCTTAATTTTCGCTCAAAAGATAAAAAAGGCTGGTCAACACGAATTAAGATAAAGACGAAGAAAAAAACGATGGAAATGCCACTTGTTTTGGATCGTTATGGAAAACATTTTATGGAGGGAGATTGTTATCGGGAAAGTTGTTATCAATGTGAATTTGCAAATATAAATCGAGTGGGGGATATTACAGTCGGGGATTTTTGGGGAATTATAAAGAGTCATCCTCACTTTTATTCAGCGAAAGGTGTGTCTAGTGTATTTGTAAATACGATAAAGGGACAGTGGCTTTTTCAAAATATGGAAAATCAAGCAGATACGGAGAATGCCACATTGGAAGAATGTCTAGTTGGACAGGAAAATCTTACGAAATCGAGTATTCGACCAGTGAATAGAGATTGGTTTTATGAAATGATTGATGATGAAGGGTTTATACAAAATTTAAAAGTAGGGTTGCAACTGAAAGAAAAGATAAAATCTATTCTTCCTGCTGGATTGGTGAGAATACTTAAAAGATGTGTGATGCTAATATGAAAAAAAGAAAAATAAAAGTTGCAATGGTGGCAAATAATTTTGAAATTACAGGAATTGCAACGGTAATGATGAGTTATGGTAAGGCATTAGATAAAAATAGCTATGATTTGACGATTATTGCGGGAAGACCAATTGCTGAACAATATAAAAAGGAATGCAATGTATGTGGGATTAAATTAGTTGAGCTTCCTTCAAGACATCATGAAAAAATAGCCCATTATTTTGGCTTATGGAGAGTGTTGAAAACAGGCCATTTTGATATAATTCATGATCATGGGAATAGTTCGATGATGGCGATAGAGTTATCAATAGCAAAAATGGCAGGAATCAAAATTCGAATTGCACATAGCCATAATAGTACCTGCCCGAATAGAAGAATACACCAGATTTTAAATCCCTATTTTAAGATGGTATACACAAAAGCTTTGGCCTGTGGGCAGCTTGCAGGAAATTGGTTATTTGGTAAGAATGGTTTTGAAGTTTTACCAAACGGATTTCATACAGAGAAGTTTGTTTTTTCTCATAATAATCGTGAAAAAATAAGAAAAAAGTTAAATATAAAGGATAAATTTATCATTGGACATATTGGACGAATTAATAGTCAAAAAAATCAAGAGTATCTTTTAAAGATATTTGAGAAAGTTGCACCTAAATGTCAAGAGGCGATTTTATTAATTGTTGGAACAGGTCCAGATGAAAAAAGAATTAGAGAACTGGTTGCAAAGCATCCGTACAGGGATCAAATTATTTTATATGGGGAAACAGATAATTCAACGGCATTTTATTCGGCTATGGATGTGTTTGTCCTCCCATCTAAATATGAAGGATTTCCGTTGGTTCTGTTAGAAGCACAGATTTCAGGATTGCCATGTATCGTCTCAGATAGAGTGACAAAGGAGATTGATTTTGGTGATATACTCTGGAAATCCATTGCAGAGAATCCAATTCAATGGGGAGATACAATATTAAAAGTGAAACAACGTTCTGAAGAGGAGCGTATTCGTTTTAAAGAACAACATTTAAATGAAATAAAAAAATATGATATAGAACAGACCGTAAAACAATTAGATGAAATTTATACAAAGTCGATGGAATGTGTGTAATATATAAAAGAAGGAAATGATTCACATGTATAAAAATCATAACATCAAAATTTATGTTTCCACTTTTGGAGAAAAAATCATTAATTTAAAAAATGGAAATCCAGTTGAGGTGGGCGCAGCAAGGAGAGATAAATTTTATTATGGTCAAAAAGATAATACAGGAAATAATATATCGGAAGAAAATGAATTTTATGGTGAATTGACAGGATTATATTGGATATGGAAGAATATTAAATTTGATAAAGATGATTTGATTGGTTTCTGTCATTATAATAAAGCATTAAAGATTACAAATAAGCAGATATTACGATTCTTTAATAAGGAGAAAGGAACAAAATGGGTTGCTCTTAAGGAATCATATATACAAGGTCATCCTAATCAAAATGAAATAGATGTGATTTTAAGTATCTTAAAGAAAAATTATTCAGAATATTATGATACATGGATGAAAATATATGATAAAAATGCAAGTGGCAAAAAATGTCGAGCAGCTAATATGTTTTTGACTTCCTATTGCGAGTTTGATAAATATTGTAAGTTTTTATTTTCTGTTCTTTTTGAAATGAGAAAACAATTTGGAAATAATTATAGAGATTGTGATGTAGGGATGAGGAGATATTGCGCATATATGGGGGAACGGCTGTTGGCGGTGTATTTATTGACGAATAGGTGTAGGGTATTGGGGACGGATGTAAGATATAAAAGTTGGTGGTTGAGGCCGGCAAGAAAAATTGTAAAAGTATTAAAGATTGACAAAGAAAAGAAATGGTATAAAAAGCTGCGTAATAGATATGGATATAAGTCATCATATAAAAATTAGTGTAATGTACAATTTCCTGTATGATAGGTTCACATATATAAAGGGGAGAATAACGTGAATAAAGTACAGTATATAAAAAATTTTGGAATAAAGTTGTTTGTAATAAAGAGTTTTAGATCATTGTTATTAAAAAAACAGTCAAAGTTTGCATGGAAGATTAATGCTATTAATGAAAAAAATATAGAATTATATTTAATGAAGATTGTAAAGCAAAAAGAAGATGAAATTAAAAAAATAAAACCGGAGGCATTACACCACGGTATTTTAAAAGATCCTATTTGGATTATGTGGTATCAGGGAATCGAAAATGCTCCAGATATTGTCAAATGCTGTATAGAAAGTGTAAAGGAGAATTGCAGTGGGCATGAGGTTATTGTATTATCGGAACAAAATTTAAGTGAATTCGTAAAATTACCTGATTTTATTATCGAAAAATTTAAAAAGGGATATATATCCCGGACACATTTAAGTGACATGATACGTTTAAATTTATTATATCTTTACGGAGGGGCTTGGCTTGATGCTACGTTACTTACTATTAATCCAATACCTGAGGAGTATTTTGCTAAAGAAATTTTTACCATAAATTTTAAAAAAAATACAAAAGATCCATCACATGGAAGATGGACGACTTTTTGCTTTTTTGCAAAAAAAGGAAATAGATTTATTGAAAAAATTTTAAGATATCATTATGGTTATTGGATGAAAAATGACTATGCAGTTGATTATGTTATGTTTGATTATTTTATCAATTATCTGATAAAAAACGATCATGAGTTTGAATTACTAATGGATGATATTCCGGTTACAAATAAAAATGTGTTTTTGCTTCTGGAAAAATTGAACATGTTATGTGAGGATGAAAAACTTTTAACAGATCCAAATGAAGTTTTTTATAAACTTTCCTGGAAAAGAAAGTTTATAATAGAAGATGATGATTTTACATTATACAAAAGCATTATGAAGAAATTTTATAGATAACAAAAATTTGGAGTGATATATATGGTAAGTATAATTGTACCTGTATACAATGTAGAAAGTTATTTAAGACAATGTTTGGATAGTATATATAATCAAACCTATAAAGATATAGAAGTGATTATGGTAGATGATGGATCTAAGGACTCCAGTGGAAAAATATGTGATGAATATGCAAAAAAATATTTTAATTTTTTTGTATATCATAAATACAATGAAGGGCTTGGGATGGCAAGAAATACTGGACTTGAATATATTAGGGGGGATTATGTAGCATTTGTGGATTCTGATGATTTTCTTGAACCTAGGTGTATTGAGATTCTTTTAAAAAAAATGATTTTGAATAAAGTTGATATATGTAAAGGAGGATTTAAACGTGTATATGACAATGGCAGGATAAAATCTGTCCGTTATTATCAGGAAGAACTTTTTAAAGGAGAGATGGCAAAAAATATTTTATTTCCGAGAATGATTGGTTCAGCTCCCACACAACATGATAGTGTTGAAATGTGTGTGTGGGGGACTATTTATAAGGCTGACATTATAAAAAATGAACATTTACATTTTTATTCAGAAAAAGATCTAATTTCAGAAGATTTGGTATTTAATATGGAATATATGCAGTATGCAAATGGGGCTTGTTTAGTTAAAGATGTAGGATATGATTATCGGATCAATACATCATCATTAACAAAAAGTTACCGGTGTGACAGATTTGAGGCAAGTAAATTATTTTATGTGACAGTTAGGAATAAATTAATAGAATTAAAATATGATCAAAATACACTTTTAAGATTAGATCGAATTTTTTTTGTTTATTTAAGAGGGTGTATTGCGCAGGAAAATAAAAAAAGATCAGGGCGCAGCGTGCATGAATGTATAAATAAAATAAATTACATTTGCAATGATCAAACTGTGCAATTAATAATAGACAGGTATCCAAAGAAAAAATTGGGCATACCACAAAATATTTTTTTATGGTTAGTACATTATAAAATGGGCTTTCTATTGTATATTATAATGAAAATTGGAGCGTAGGAATTTGAATAGATGGAAAATACGTCGTTCGACAGTAGATATAATATTACTTATAATAAGTTTTTATGAAATAACCGGAATACCACATTTTTTGTTTCTCTTATTGAAATATGTGATTATTCTGCGTCTTATTATATTATACTATAAAGAATGTAAAAAAAAGAAGATGATTGTGATTCCTGTGTTGCTGTATGGTGGAATTACATTTATTTCAACAATGATAAATCAGACCTTGTTTAATAAAAGTGTTGCTTCTTTTGTATATATATTGCATATCTTGGCTATTTATATGACTATTTCATCGTTTATAAAAAAACGTGGCATAAAGGAACTTGTTTCTTGTCTTATAAAAATATTATTATCAATTATTGCTGTAACAGATGTGCCGATGTTATTTTTAAATTATGATTTTTCAAATCCATCAACGAGCTATTTAATTGGAAACAAATTTGCTGTTTCTTATTTACATTGTTTTGTGGCGGCTTTGATTTTTTTGCTGGGAGATGAAAAAAATAAGACTTTAAAATATTCAAAAAAACGATTTGGAGATAAAATTGATCAGTTTATATTTTTGGTGTTTTCGATCATAATTTGCATACGTGTTAACTGTACGACAGGCGTTTTAATCTGTTTACTTATGGGGGTTATGATATATTTTCCATTCCCAATGAAAACTAAAATATTTATTTCTAACCCAATTTTTATGATTTTGCTTACATTTATAATTAATATTCTTATATTTGGAAGCTTTAGTTTGTTGACTAATCCATATGTGGCAAATTTTGTTTCAAAGACATTGGGAAAGAGTGGTACATGGATTGGAAGAATACATATATATGCTATAATAATGGATGTGATTAAAGTACATCCGTGGATAGGATATGGATACTTCTCAAATATTATAGATGATATTATTGGCTTTGGAAATGCACAAAATGGTGTATTAAAGATAATAATTGACTCAGGAATAATAGGATTATCGGGATATATATTATTAGTACGCAATAGTTTGAAAAATTATGCATTATCTTCTCGTAAATTGTGGCCGTTGATAGTGTTTGTATATTGTATGATACTAGCTTCAATAGCTGAAATCAATTTGACAGATTATTTATTCTTTTTATGTGCCTCCATTATTTTTTGTACTACAACATGTGAAGATAAAAGTATAGATCTGAAAATGGAAAAATTGGAGGAAAATTGGGAATAGCATGGAAAGTAAATCATTAGGCAGAAATATAATTTTAAATGGGTTTAGAAATATTTTAAATTTATTATTTCCATTGGTGACATTTCCTTATATTTCAAGGGTTTTAGGAGTAGAAGAAATAGGAAAATACAATTTTGCACAATCGGCTATAAGTTATTTCTTATTAATTGCCGGACTTGGAATATCGTCTTATGCAGTCAGAGAAGGTGCGAAGTATAGAAATAGAAAAGAGACGTTTAATATATTTGCATCAGAAATTTTACTATGTAATGTAATGTCAACCATAATTGCATATATTGCGTTATTTGTATGTTTGTATAATATAAAAAAGTTTAAAACATATTCGTGTTTAATGATATTGTTTAGTATACAGATAATATTTACAACAATAGGGGTGGAATGGGTATATTCTATTTATGAGGAGTATGAATATATAACAATACGAAGTATTGTGTTTAAAATTATTTCCATTATATTAATTTTGGTATTTGTAAGAGATCAAAGAGATGTTAATACTTATGCAGCCATAACAGTATTTTCTTCTGTTGGTTCAAATTTTATGAATTTGATACATTCAAAAACATATTTTAAAATTGTAAAAATACATCTTAAGGATTGTTTAAAACATGTGAAGCCTATATTAATAATCTTTGCTTCAAATATAGCAATAATGATATATGTATATTCGGATACAACAATGTTAGGATTTATAACCTCTGATTATGAAGTTGGTATATATTCAGTATCTGTAAAAATATATAATATGATTAAAAACTCATTATCTTCTATATTGATCGTATCAATACCAAGGCTTTCCATGTTTTATGGAAATGGCTTAAAAGAAGATTTTAAAAAAACAACTCAGAAAGTATATGATACTTTAACAACATTAATATTGCCTGCTGTTGTTGGTCTCTTTTGCGCTAGTAGACAATTGGTATTGATAACATCTGGATATTCTTATGTATCTGCTGAAACTTCGCTTCGAATATTATGTATTGCACTGTTTTTTTGTATATATGGATGGTTTTTTGGTCAATGCATTTTGATGCCGGCTAAGAAGGAAAAAATTATTCTTTTTGCAACGTGTATAAGTGCTGGTGTGAATATCGGTTTAAATTTTATTTTGATGCCCATTTGGAAAGAAAATGCGGCTGCATTTACAACAGCTATAGCAGAATTAGTAATGTTTATTATATGCATGTTTTATGGACATAGAGTAACTGAAATTAAAATATGGACTAAAAATACAATATCAGTAATTGTGGGGTGTATTCTAATAGTATGTGTCTGTAGTTTAATTTTGCGTATACCCAATTGGGGAAATATTTCTCAGCTTTTAGCTATGCTGTTTTTTTCGATAGGAATATATGGTTTTGTGCTGTTGATTTTGCAAAATACGGTTGCTTGTGACATTTGGAGAAGATTTTGTAAAAGGTTTTGGAGTTCAAAACGATGGGAAAAACGATAATATAAGTAGGTAGTTTAGAAATGGATGATAAATTAGTAAGTATTATTATTCCTGCATATAATGTGGAAGATTATATTGAAGAATGTGTAAGATCTGTTTTGCGACAGACATATAAAGATTATGAGATAATTATTATTGATGATGGCTCTACAGACAAAACATTTGAAATTTGTGAAAACTTAAAATGTTCTAAAATAAAAATTTATCAGCAAAAAAATGAGGGAGTGAGTTGTGCAAGAAATAAGGGGATGGAATATGCAAATGGAGACTATTATGTTTTTGTTGATGCGGATGATGTAGTTTCCACAAAATATGTTGAAACGCTTGTTCGTTCTGTTAGAAATGTCGATATGGCGATTATTGGATACACTTGTTGTATTAATGAAATTGATAAAGAAACGGATGCGTCAATACGGACGTTTTCTGCAAATGTTATTTTAGATAAACTATTGTGCGGAACAGATTATGATGGGTATTTGTGGAATAAAATTTTCAAGAGTAGCATAATACAACAAAATAATATACAATTTGAACAAAATATAACAATATGGGAAGACATGTATTTTGTGTTAGAATATTTAAAATTTAGCAAAAAAGTTAATGTCATGGGAAGTAAATTGTATTTTTATAGAGATAGAGAAGGGAGTACAGTTCATGGTTTTCAAATAGATAAATATAGATCAAAATATCAGATAATGAAAAAAATAAAAAATGGGATGTTTGATGGTTCGGAACAGAGCAGAAAAAGAACGTTATATGTATATTATGAAACAATGTTGAGTTATATTAATAAAGCATTTCGTGATAGAAACGAAATGAAGAATGCATACAGCATATTAAAAAAAATATCTTTTACGGAAATTGTAATGCAAAAGAATTTTACATTTATATTTAAATTTTTGTTTTTAAAATATAAGGCAATTTTTTTAATACAAAGTATTATAGATGCAGACAATATGGAGAGAAGGAGGCAACAGTTCAAAGATCATTAGGATATGTAATCCTTAACTTCCAAAAATGAATAGCCCTAATGAAAATAAAATTTAAAAAAAGCCTGTATTTATGCGGAAATTCTTGCAAAAATACGGGCTTTGTTGTATAATGGTTTTAGGGCTATATAAGCCTAAATAAAGGGGGCAAATATGTACCTGAAATCAAGAGTTAAGATACCGGATGTGCATGGAAAATTGACCCGATTAAGACGAGGGGATATCACATATATTAAGTATGAGTATGATCGCTATTATGATCCGGAGAAAAAATATACCTATCCACAGAGAGCGACTATAGGCAAGGTGTGTGCGGATGATGACACTATGATGATTCCTAACGAAGCTTTTCTGAAATACTTTCCAGATGCAGTCTTATCAGGGATGGAAGACAGGACAGAACGTAGCAGTTGTCTGCGGGTTGGTACATATGCTGTAATGCATAAGATAGTATCGGATTATTCGTTAGACAAGCTGCTTGGACAGTTCTTCTCTGAGCGGGATATGGCATTACTGCTCGACCTTGCATCTTACGCTATTGTAGAAGAAAGCAATGTAGCACAGCATTATCCGGATTACGCATACAATCATCCACTGTATAGTTCTGGTATGAAAATCTATAGTGATGCGTCAGTAAGTGATTTCTTTAAGAGCATTACTAAGGATAAGAGCACAGGCTTTCTGAATGAATGGAATGCAAAGAGAAATCGAAGGGAGCGTATTTATATTTCCTATGATTCTACGAATAAGAACTGCCAGCCCGGAGAGATTGAACTGGCTGAATTCGGTCATGCCAAGACAGATATCGGTTCAGCTATCATCAACTATTCCGTTGGATATGATCTTAAGAATAAAGAACCACTCTTTTACGAAGCCTATCCTGGGAGTATTAACGACGTATCACAGCTTAGAACCATGCTCGGTAAAATCACAGGGTATGGCTATAAAAAAATCGGTTTCATTTTGGACAGGGGATATTTCAGCCATGGAAATATACGCTATTTAGACGAATGCGGTTATAGTTTTGTAATCATGGCTAAAGGCATGTCTTCTTTCATAAGTGATTTGATCATAGAGAACAAAGGAACGTTCGAAAATAAGCGCTCTTGTGACATGAATGCCTATGGTGTGTATGGAAAAACAGTACAAAAGACTTTATTTCAAGGCGATGAAAAAAAGAGATACATTCATATTTATCATAGTATTTCAAAAGATGCTGATGAACGGGAACGTTTTGAAAACGTACTGAGAGAGCGGACAGCTTTGCTGATGTCACATCAGAATGAAACAGTAGAGTTCGGTTCAGCTTATGAAAAATACTTTTATCTTCACTACGATAAAGATGGCGTGTTTTTATATCCGGAAGAAAAAACAACAGTGACAGAACGGGAAATATCATTATGCGGATACTTTGTTATTATTACATCCGAAAGGATGACCGCAAAGGAAGCACTGCATCTTTATAAGAGCCGTGATGTATCTGAGAAACTTTTTGCCTCTGATAAATCATTCCTTGGAAACAAGAGCATGCGTTCACATACAAACGAAGGCGTTGAGGGAAGAATTTTTACACAATTTATCGCATTGATAATTCGAAACAAAATTTATACTGCATTACAGGAAGAGAACGAAAAGCTTGAGAAGAAACAGAAGTATATGACAGTTCCGGCAGCAATCAAGGAACTTGAGAAGATTGAAATGACACGACAAACGGATAATGTATACCGGCTGGACCATGCCGTGACAGCAAAGCAGAAAAAAATCTTAAAAGCTTTTGGGATGAATGAAGGAAACATCACTTATCGAGCCGGAGAGATCAGTAATACACTTAAGAAATCAAACATTCAGAAATAAATGCAGTAAATATGGCACGTGAAATAAATGCAGAACTACTGGATACTAAAATTGAAAAAGCACAGCAAGACCTGGTGAAAGCAAAACATCGATATGATGCTGCGACAGCAACGTTAAAGGATTTACTGGATAAGAGGGATGCACTTCTGCAGAAAAAACTACTGGATGCTATAGCACAAAGCGGACGGAGCTATGAAGAGATCATGCAGTACTTACAAAGTCCATCTGAAGATGTGTGATTAAATGCTAACGGAATACTATTTTACAGTCGGATGTGGAGATATCAGTATTCTTCTCTATCATGAAGTATATGACTGAAGCACAGATCTGGGGTTCCAATAACATGTAAATTTCCAACCTAAGATGCTTTTAGGGCTATTTCAGGCTGGAAATTAAGGGACAATGGAATATATAAAACAATTTCGAATGAGGGAAATAAGATAAAAAAGCTACATTCTATGTAAATATAAAAGTGGCTTATAACATCAGATGTTGAATAAAATTGTATTTTTAATAGGAATCCGTTATACTATATGCAAAGTATAACGGATTTTTATTAATCAATAAAACCAATAACATTTCATTCGTGAAATCGTATAGGATAAATCAGGAGATAATTATGTTAACAATCGTTTATGGAGAGGTTGATGGGGCAATCAATGACCCAGACACCTATTTTAATCATACCTATTCTCAAAAATGGTTTGAGGACCCTTTTGTTAAGGAGATGATCCGGGCGGTAGACAAGTCGGAGGTATTGTCATCCCATGCAATTGAAAGTCCTGTTCTTGGAATTATTCCGACATCGAAATTGTCTGGTGGGGTAAAGGCACTTATCCTTGTTTATAAAAAGCCGGAGTTGTTGATAGATTGTACTGCATGTGGGGAAAATTGTGCCGAATGGCTTCTTAAAATTGCGGAAAAACAGGACACTTTGATCAATTTGAATTATTTCATGGATTTTCCGGAACCGTTTGAACTTAAGATACAAAATACCGGGGCTGTTTGTCACGATTCCAAAGAGTTGTATCGTAATTCTATTCATTTTGTGAGGTGATCAGATCATATGATAGGAAAACACAGAGTTCAAATTGGAGATAATACGATCAGATATGACTTTGTATTATCACGCAATATTACCATTATACGTGGAGACAGCGGAACTGGAAAGACTACTTTATATAATCTTATACAGGAAATGAACCAGAAGAAAAACAGTGGGATTGCATGGAATTGTGACTGTGGTTGTTATGCATTGACAGATTTTGACTGGGAGGATGTTATTGAAAGACATCCGAAATCCATTATTTTTGTAGATGAAAATTTCAGTTCAATGAGGAGCGAAAAATTTGCGTCTATTGTGAATTCAGCGGATAATTATTTTGTTTTGATTACACGCGCATATCTTCCAATGCTGGCATACAGTATTAAAGAAGTATATAGTATGCATGTATCAGGGAAATATGCTACGTTAAATAATGAGTATGAGATAACTGTCAATGAACTTCAGAATGTATATAGTTCGACATTAAGTTATCCGCCCCGGCTTATTACGCCGGATTACGTGCTGTGTGAGGATTCTAATTCAGGGTTGGAGATGTTTCATGCTTTAGCTGAAAGAGTTTCAGCAGAATGTCATAGCGCACATGGAAAATCCAACATTCCAGAAAAGGTACTTGATTTTGAGGAAAATAAGACGTATCTCATAATTGTAGATGGAGCGGCATATGGATCGGAGATGGGAGCTACGGTCAGGTATATCGAAGATCATTTTAACTGCTATCTGTATGCTCCGGAATCTTTTGAATGGCTGTTGCTGAAAGTTATGTTTTCAAAAGATCCAATGATTTATCGTATCCTGAAAAATCCAAGTGACTATACAGAGAGCACAAAATACCTGAGCTGGGAGAGGTATTTTACGCATGTACTGGAAGAACATACGAAGGGGACAGAGCTGGAATATCACAAGAAAAGATTAAACAAACAGTATCTTTATGCCAGAGCGATGAAAATATTATCAAAGTTTTTACTGGACAGTAATATTAATTTTGACAGGTGCATGGTATAGGAAAAAAGGATGAGATAAAACCAGCGTCTAGGCCCGACACATAAAGAAAGGAGAACGAAAACGATGAAAGCATTAAAAAAACAACAAATTGCGGCCATTTTGGTACTGTCTGTCATACTCAGCACATTTGCAGCTGTTACACCTGTAAGTGCGGCGACGCTGTCTGCACAGCAGTATTTGGAAAAGATGGATATAGCGGTGCGAAACTTAAAATCATATGATTTTACGCAGACAACCGATCAGAAGATGACAATGGAAGGACAGATCATTCAAAATAAGACGGTGGTAAAGCAAAGCGTATACAACAGTCCCCTGAAGGTAAAAAGCGTAACAGATACAACCACAGTACTTGCAGGAATGAGTTCTAAGAACCAGGCGGTTGCCTATCTGACAAAAGATGCGGATGGATTGCTGTGGGAGTACATTTCTTCCAATGGTTCCGGATATCAGAAAACAGGGATTTTAAACTATACCAATCAGATCAAAGGTATGGATATTTCCATGTATTCGGATGCAAAAATTGTGAAAAAGAAAATAAAAGTCAACCGGATCAATACTGTTCAGATTTCGGCGCAGGTAAAGGGCTCCGATGTGGTGAAATTTTTGGACCAGATGGGAATGAGCAAAGAGATCAATGCGGCAGCTGCTGTGGATTACAATACGTTGCCGGCAATCAAAGTGACCTGTTGGATCGATAAAAAAACCTGTCGTCCAGTCAGAACCACGGCGGATATGAAAGCGTTTATGAACGGGTATATGTCGGCGCTGTATCAGAAGCTGGGACAGGATCTGAAACTTGTTTATTCGCAGGCAAAAGCAACGGTAACCTATAAAAATTTTAATAAGGCTGCAACATTTACCATACCGAAGGAATGCAGATAAAGATACCACATTTTCAAAGATGACAACAACAGTTACTACGGATACAAATAAAACAGTATATACGGCAAAGGTTCCGAAAGACGCTACATCTGCACGGTAAGTATTCGGTTGGAACATACACCTATCAAAAATAAATGTTTCTGAGAAGAGAGAATGGCTGTTTGCGAAAACGGCTATTCTTTTTTTATCTAAAATGGCATATTTCTTGTCAGAAGCAATTGAAATTATAATTCAAATATGATAGGATAAAGTAGGCTGTCTAATGTAGAAAAGACACATAAGGCAGAGTGGGGGATATATGTAATGTCAGAGAATGATAGTTACTACATATAAAATTATAAAACTACGGAGGAAGAAACATGAAGAACAAAGATTATTTAACAGTAAGACAGGAAGAATTGATGAATTTTCTGTGGAAGGTCAATGAGCCGCTGACTGCCAACGAGATGGCAGAGCGTCTGGCAGAAGACGGATGGAACAATGTTACATTGTTTAAGACCGTTCAGTCTCTGACAACGGATGGCTATCTGGAAGTTGTAGGACTTGAGAAAACCGTCAAGACTTATGCACGTAAACTCGCTCCGTCTATGTCAAAAGACGATTATTATGCATCTGTATTGATTAAGCGTGGAATTGACAGCAGTTCTATTGCGAACATTACAGCTGCTCTGATCGGAGCAAAAGATAAGCAGACAAAAGAAAAAAATGCAGAGGTTATTGCAAAGTTAGAGGAGATTATTGATACCCTGAAAAATGATGAGGAATAAGAATGCAAATAACGATATTTTCGGTTTGGATGACGTTCGTTTGGTGTAACATTTTTATTGTACTGTGCTACATTCTCAGAAAACGATCGGTTCTGCTGAATTTATCCAGTATGACAGGAATCATCATTTTATATTTGTTTTGTCTGATCAGGCTTGCCGTCCCGGTGGAATTGCCATGGACGAAAGTGGTATCCGGAGGCAGCCTGTATAATTTCCTGTATCAGATATTCGGGTGTGAAATAACCTGTGTGGCAGGGCACGAAATCTATGTCTATCATATATTTGTGGTGGCATGGGGAGTGGTCATGGCAGTTCTTCTGACGCGGTATCTGATACAGTATCACAGAGTTGTGTCGTATTTTTCAGAGATGGAAAAAACGGAAGATACAGAATTAAATAATATTTTAGATGAAATTTGTACGGATAAAGAAAAGCGGAACATTAAGATCGTACAGACAGCCGTGGTAGAAGTACCGTGTTGTATGGGGATTCTTGAGAAACGGATATTGATTCCGGACAAAAAATATTCGCGTGAAGAATTGCATTATATTATTCTACATGAATATACACATTTGGATAATAAGGATATACTGACGATACAGCTGATCAACATTCTGTGTATTGTGTTCTGGTGGAACCCGTTTGTGTATATTTTAAAAGGAGATATGTATCAGAGTATTGAGATCCGTTGTGACCAGACGGTTACAAAGAAACTCAAATCGGCAGAGCGGGGGAACTATCTGGCGGTGATATTAAAAGAGTATAAGGCAAGTGTGCAGGAAAAAGAATTTCGAAAACCTGCAGGAGCCATGCCGTTGTTTGAAGATCATTCGGATCATCTGATCGAACGATTTCGTCTGGTCGCGGAGGGAAAGCAAAGTGGTTCGCGTATTGGAAGAATTCTCGTTCCGGTGATTGCGGTTGCACTGTTGGTGCTTTCGTATTCGCTTATTCTTCAGCCGAGGTATGATGTGCCAGAGAATACATATACCATAGAAAACGAATTTGAGGATATAAATCAAGACAATGCATATCTGTACGTGTCAGATGGAAAATATTATCTCCATTGTGAACAGGGGAATGTTGTGATTGATAAGCAGAGCATGAAGCTTTTTAAAAAGGCGGGTTTAAAATTTAAAGGAGGAAATTAACATGAAAAAGAAGTTTTTAATTGCTGTAGCGATTTGCGCATCATTATTTGTTGTTGCGCCTGCTGTGAGTGTGAGTGCAGCGGAGGTTGAACCAGAGGTACAGACTCAGAACGAGCAGAGCAATATAGGTGTTGCACCGTGTGCGGATGAGATCGTGATGAAATTCCGTATTAATGTTAAAACAAAACAATTACAGTATCGACGTTGGAACCAGACCAGAGGATACTGGGTGGATAAGCATTGGATTGATATGAATTAACCAAAGAATTTGCCGGTGCAGCTGCACCGGCATTTTTTTTATAAATTATTCTTTCGCAAATTATAATTCTTCCGGCAGTTCCCACGCCTGTGCCTGTTGTTCATATTCCGAAGCACGGGAGAGAAGATCCCCGGCAGAGCATGGATCACAGAGGTCATTTTCTGCCAACGTGCGGTAACATTCCGCCAGTCGCAGCAATGCTTTTTTTCCTGAAATTTCAATATCCAGAACAGGCTGTGTCTCAAATGCAGCATTGTAAAACCACAGAGAAGCTTCCTGGGGATTCTGCCGTTCCCGGTAGTATTGTCCGAGCTCATAACAAATTTCGGAGCAGGAAGAACCGCACATATCTTTCAGACAGATCGAAAAGAAATCATCCACAGAATTTTGGATACGGGCAGCGTGTGCCAGAATACACGCGGATTCTGCATCAGCGTGTGCTTCATAGTGTAACGAAAAATAATCCGCCGCGCGTAGAAAATCTTCCGCATCCCCACATTTATAAAGTTCTCTTGCATACATGCGCGTGATTTTCTCCGAGAGGACATGATTTTCACGAAATGCTTTTTCAAACATGGCAAAATCCCGCTTGGCATGCATGGTATGTGGGTGGTGCAGAATATCAATATCACTGTCATAGATGACGGGATCAATGCGGATCGTTTCGTGAACCGGATCGACCCATGAAAACGTGCGCAGGCGTTTAAAAAGTTTTGGACGTGGCTCTTTTTTACAGTTCTGCACGGTGTTGAAATCCGGTGGGGTGATATAGTTCATCTGAACAATTTCAATTTCCGGAAGAAGAGCACCTTTTAACCGGAGAAAACGTCTTTGATTTTCCAGATCAAGGGATTCGTCCGCATCCGGACAGTAGATGTAATCCATGGTTGCAAGCGAAAACGCATAATTTCTTGCGGCGGAGAAATCATCACACCAGGTAAAATCATAGATCCGGCTGGTGTATTGTGCGGCGATTTCTTTGGTGCGATCTGTGGAGCCGGTATCAACGATGATGATTTCGTCCATCATGGAAGCAACGGAATCCAGGCATCTTGCCAGAACCGGTTCTTCATTTTTGACAATCATACATAAACTTATTGTGATCATAATAACAGATGGTCCTTCCGAGGTTTTTCTTTTATATTACACTATCCTGCAACAGTTTTACATAGAAATAAAGAAATATACTTGTATCTTTTTTGAACCATGGCTATAATAAAATTTATGTGGTGTGAAATTATAAAACAAATTTTGGCAGATATGCGCCAGCCACTTCAATATGTGCCATGGGCACTGATTATTGTGGTACTTGGGCTGGTTGTAACAATTGTACTTTCTGAAAAAAAAGATGGAAAAAAAGCATCCGTCCGGTTTTTTCGTATACTTTTTGCGATTTATATACTTGTGGTGATACAGATTACTTTTTTTTCCAGAGAACCCGGTTCCAGAAACGGGTGCATGAATCTGGATCTGTTTTCCACGTGGGGATACAGCGTGGTTACCCATGCATTTTTTATTGAAAATATTCTTATGACAGTGCCTTTCGGAATTCTGGCACCGCTTTGTTTTCGTCGGCTGCGGCCGATGTGGAAATGTGTTGTACTCGGAGGTGTCTGTTCGGTTCTGACGGAACTGAGCCAGTACGTGACGAAACGCGGGTATTGTGAAGTAGATGATATGCTGACCAACACCATAGGTGTTTTATGTGGTTGCATTTTGTTATGGCTGATTGAACTGATAATAAAACAAAGGAGAAAGAAATGAAGTATGATTATCTGGTGGTAGGAGCGGGATTATATGGCTCCGTATTTGCTCACGAGGCAGCAACAAGGGGGAAAAGGGTTCTGGTTGTCGATAAACGTCCGAATATTGCCGGAAATGTTTATACGGAGGACATTGAGGGAATCCATGTGCACAAGTATGGCGCACATATTTTCCATACCAACAATAAAAAGGTGTGGGATTACATTACAAAATTTGCGGAATTTAACCGCTTTACGAATTCACCGGTAGCAAATTACAAAGGGGAACTATACTCGCTTCCGTTTAATATGTACACCTTTAATAAGATGTGGGGTGTGGTGACACCGGAGGAAGCAGCGGCGAAAATTGAGGAGCAGAAAAAAGCCGCAGGCATTACAGAACCGAAAAATCTCGAGGAACAGGCGATCAGTCTTGTGGGAACCGATATTTACGAGAAACTGATCAAAGGATATACACAGAAACAGTGGGGGCGTAAGTGTACGGATCTGCCTGCTTTTATTATCAAGCGCCTTCCGGTGCGCCTGACGTTTGATAACAATTATTTTAATGCGCTGTATCAGGGAATTCCGATGGGCGGTTACACAAAGATGGTTGAGCATCTGCTGGAGGGAATCGAAGTCCGGCTTGGGATTGATTATCTGGAGCAGAAAGAGGAACTGAAGGCTCTGGCTGAGAAAACGGTATATACAGGAGCGATAGATGCGTATTTTGATTATTCGCTCGGCGCGTTGGAATATCGTTCCGTGCGGTTTGAAACAGAACTTCTGGATACTCCGAATTTCCAGGGAAATGCAGCAGTCAATTATACGGATGCCCAGACGCCGTGGACACGTATCATTGAACACAAATGGTTTGAATTCGGCAAGGATGATGAGGGACATGATTTACCGAAGACTGTAATTTCGAGGGAGTACAGTTCGGAGTGGAAACCGGGGGATGAACCGTACTATCCGGTAAACGATGAAAAGAACGGAGCTCTTTATCAGAAATATAAAGAACTTGCGGAAAAGGAAAAAAATGTAATTTTCGGGGGAAGACTCGGAGAGTATAAGTATTATGATATGGACGCTGTGATCGCTTCTGCACTGGAAATGTGCGAAAAAGAACTGGGATAGGCTTCTAGAAAGATACAAAAAAGAGCATTCGCTGTATGGTTACAGCTGGAATGCTCTTTTTGTTATACATATTTGTCCAGCATCATTCCGGAATAGATGGATGTGATGTATGGGGTTGCAAAGTTGTGACCGGGATTTTTATAGGCCACGACTATCTTGTTGACATAGTTCATCGGATTGATGGAGATATTTTCCGCTTCTTTTCCGATGGAATCCCGAAATTGGGATAAAGTTTCAAATGTATTCTGATCACGTTCCGGAACAACTGCTTCACGGAGCGCTTCTTTATCAATAGAGATGGAGCCGTTCTCGTTTGTGACCAGACCGATGTCCTGTAAAGAACTCCGGCTTGAACCGGATATGGAAAGAATCTCTGTCTGAAGTTTGTTTCCGGCACTGGCATTGGTGTCTGCATACACGGCTGCGGTGGAAAGTATGGAATTATAGGCATCCACCAGAGACTGGATATTGTCCGCAATTGCATCCGCATCTGTTTTAAATCCAATGTTTACTTTCTCACTATCGGTTGGCTGATTTAAGGTCAGTTCAAATACCTGATTGATGGAAAATGTGTTGGTCAGGGAAGAGTGGCTTGTGCCATTCAGTGTAAAGGCGGAACTCTGTGCAGGGGAAGTGATGCGGTCAATTCCCAGCTGATCCATGATTTCCGTGGAACCTGTGCTGGCATCCGGTGCAATGGAAAAAAGTTCGGTTTCGTTATCTGCCAGACCGGTCTGTATGGAAGTCAGTTTCAGCGCACTCGAACCGTTTCCATCGGACAGTATTTCGGCAGTGATTCCGAGACTAGAGGAGTTGACAAGCCTGGCCAGCTTGTCCAGCACATCCAGATTGGTTTCGTCGGAATTGATATTATATTGAAATTCATATGCAGCACCAGACGTATTCAGATCAAAAGAATATGCGCCGGGACGCATCGACAGTGTATTGTCTTTTAAAAAACGTCCCTGATTGATCTGGGGTGTGGCAAGCCGCTGCACTTCAATGTCAAAGTTATTGGTTTTACTTTCTTCACTTCCGTCGCCGATATAGGTCACACTGACTTTTTCGTCATCGGAAGACATGGCAACTTTCTTCTTAAAAGAATCCTCAAATGAACCGTACTGGTCGGAAAGAGATGCCACAACGTTCTGAATGGAGCGCGCGTTTTCCTTGATGTCTATGGCATATTTTTTCGCATCGGTGAGATTCGGAATTTTATAAAGAGGCGAATCTTTATTTATTTTGACAATTTTATTATAAACTTTGCGCAGTTCACTTTTCTTGTGTGAATCATAACGTGAAACCGTTTTCTGGGCATACGTCGAGATATAATAAGCGTAGGCATTATCAATCTTTGCCATTGAGATTCCCCTCCTTTCTTCCCTGAATTGAGGATTGAGAGCAGGACAGTAACAGACCTGTTCTCCTGTGAGGTGCATATCCTTTGCACCAAAAAGATTCTACTTAAATAGTATATCGGCATCATACCGCATTTTCCATACCCTTGTATATGGTAAAATTTTACTAAAAATTCACAATTTGGCGTAAAAGCTGCGAAAAATCATAAAAACCATTGTAAAAGATGTTGACGGACATGGAAAATCATGATATAGTATGAAAGCTTGGAAGTAGGTCTTTTTTTTATGCCTTTTTTTAGGCGGGACAAAACACGAAAATTAATAACGGAGGTGGAAGTTGTGCGTACAAAGATTACATTAGCCTGCACAGAATGTCAGCGTCGTAATTACAACATGACAAAGGACAAGAAGACTCATCCGGACAGAATGGAAACCAAGAAGTACTGTAGATTCTGCAAGACTCATACAGTTCATAAGGAAACCAAATAGTCCGTACAGAGCAAAGGAGTTATGAAATGGGACAGACAGAAAACGTTGAAAAGGCTCCAAAGACAAGCTGGTTTGACGGTGTAAAGGCAGAGTTCAAAAAGATCATCTGGCCGGAACAGAAATCAGTTGTCAGACAGACCATTGCAGTGATTGTTACATCCGTTGTAGTCGGTCTTATTATTGCACTGCTGGATTGGGCAATTCAGCACGGTGTGAATTTCCTTGTTGGTTTGAAATTTTAACGGAGGCATAGTGATTTATGGCAGAGGCGAACTGGTATGTAGTTCATACCTATTCAGGTTATGAGAACAAAGTCAAAGCGAATATTGACAAGACAATTGAGAACAGACATCTGGAAGACCAGATTTTGGAGGTCCGTGTTCCTCTTGAGGAAGTGACGGAAGTTAAAAACGGAGTGAAAAAACAGGTTTCCAAGAAAATGTTCCCGGGCTATGTGCTGATTCATATGATTATGAATGACGATACATGGTATGTTGTCCGCAATACCCGCGGTGTGACAGGGTTCGTTGGACCGGGAAGCAAACCGGTGCCACTCACAGATGCTGAAATGAGACCGCTCGGAATCAAAGCTGAAAACGTTGTGGTGGATTTCGCGGAAGGCGACATGATCGTTGTTATCGGCGGTGTCTGGAAAGATACCTGCGGTGTGATTACAGCGATGAACCATAACAAACAGACGGTTACGATCAATGTGGATCTGTTCGGTCGCGAAACACCGGTAGAAGTAAGTTTCGCAGATGTAAAGAAGATGAATTAAGGAGGCAATTCCAATGGCAAAGAAAGTTGAAGGATACATTAAGCTGCAGATTCCTGCTGGAAAGGCAACACCTGCTCCTCCAGTCGGACCGGCACTTGGACAGCACGGTGTAAACATCGTTGAGTTTACAAAGCAGTTTAATGCAAAGACAGCCGATCAGGGCGACTTAATTATCCCTGTAGTTATTACAGTATATGCAGACAGAAGCTTTAGCTTTATTACTAAAACTCCTCCTGCACCAGTACTGATCAAGAAAGCCTGCAAGATCAAGTCTGGTTCCGGTGAACCAAACAAGACAAAGGTTGCAAAGATTACAAAGGCACAGGTTCAGGAAATCGCTGAGCTGAAGATGCCTGACTTAAACGCTGCAAATATCGAAGCTGCCATGAGCATGATCGCTGGTACAGCAAGATCTATGGGTGTTGAAGTAGTAGACTAATCTAAGTTTAAGAAGAAATGTGGGAGGGTAATTGATTTCCCACCCGATATTACCACCAGGAGGTTTATATTTCATGAAAAGAGGAAAGAAATATCAGGACGCTGTAAAGGCATACGATAGAAGTGCTCAGTACGATGTTGCTGAAGCAATCGACCTCGTAAAGAAAAATGCCACAGCGAAATTTGATGAGACAATCGAACTTCATCTTAGAACGGGCTGTGATGGACGTCACGCAGAGCAGCAGATCCGTGGTGCGGTTGTACTGCCACACGGAACAGGTAAGACCGTTAAGGTATTGGTTTTCGCAAAGGGAACCAAGGTAGACGAGGCACAGGCAGCAGGAGCTGACTTCGTTGGAGGAGAGGAATTAATTCCGAAGATCCAGAACGAGGGATGGTTAGACTTCGATGTTGTAGTTGCTACACCGGATATGATGGGTGTTGTAGGACGTCTGGGACGTGTCCTTGGACCGAAGGGCTTAATGCCAAACCCAAAAGCTGGTACAGTTACCATGGATGTTACCAAAGCTGTTAATGACATCAAAGCCGGTAAGATTGAGTATCGTTTGGACAAGACAAATATTATCCACGTGCCAGTTGGAAAAGCTTCATTTACAAGTGAGCAGTTGAACGACAACTTCCAGTCTCTTATGGGCGCAATCAACAAGGCTAAGCCTTCAAGCTTAAAGGGTCAGTACATTAAGAGTGCTGTATTAACTTCTACAATGGGACCTGGCGTAAAGCTTAACGTTGTAAAGATTGCTCAGTAATAGAAAAATCAGAAGTCGGGAACCGGAAACGGTTCCTGATGAAATGATGAAATGTATGATCAGACTTACACAAGCAAAATGCGGAAAACACTTGACATCCGCATAAGAACATATTATAATAGCAAAGCATATTGCCGAAGACAGTAAGGTGCTATCGCATATTGCGACAGCGTAAAGGGAAATCCACCTACCGAGGGAATTTTTGATGATAATCGTCATAAAGAATGATACCCCTCTGCTGTAAGGCGGAGGGTTTTTATTATACCTCACGCTATATGCAAGAAATAAAATAAGGAGGTAAATGAATCGTGGCAAAGGTAGAATTAAAGCAGCCGATCGTTCAGGAGATTTCTGAAACAATTAAGGACGCACAGTCACTTGTGGTAGTTGACTACCGTGGACTTACAGTTGCTGAGGATACACAGCTTCGTAAAAATTTAAGAGAAGCTGGCGTAACTTACAAAGTATACAAAAATACTTTAGTAAACCGCGCAATCGAGGGAACAGAGTTCGAGAGCTTAAAGGATGTCCTGGAAGGACCTAACGCATTTGCAGTATCTACAGAAGATGCTACAGCTCCAGCCAGAGTTCTGGCAGAGTTCGCAAAGAAGGCTCCAAGCCTTGAGATCAAGGCCGGCGTTGTAGAAGGAACATACTATGACGCAGAGGGAATGAAGCAGATCGCAAGTGTACCAAGCAGAGAAGTACTTCTTTCCAAATTACTTGGAAGCTTACAGTCACCTATCACAAATCTTGCTCGCGTTCTTAATCAGATCGCAGAGAAGGGTGGCGCAGCAGATGCAGCAGCAGACGCAGCACCGGCTGAGGAAGCACCAGCAGCAGAATAATTATTAAAAATAAAATTATAACGGAGGAAATAATCATGGCAAAGTTAACAACAGCAGAGTTTATCGATGCTATCAAAGAGTTAAGCGTATTAGAGTTAAATGACCTTGTAAAGGCATGTGAAGAAGAGTTCGGCGTATCTGCAGCAGCAGGCGTTGTAGTAGCAGCAGCAGGCGGAGACGCAGCAGCAGCTGAAGAGAAGACTGAGTTCGACGTAGAGTTAACAGAAGTTGGACCGAACAAGGTTAAGGTTATCAAGGTTGTTCGTGAGATCACAGGTCTTGGACTGAAGGAAGCTAAGGACGCTGTTGATGGCGCACCTAAGGTAATCAAGGAGCAGGCTGACAAGGCATCTGCTGAAGACGCTAAGGCTAAACTTGAGGCTGAAGGAGCAAAGGTTACATTAAAGTAGTCTGTGCGTAAGCGACGAGAAACCAATAATAACCCGGCAGAGATGCTTGCATTTCTGTTGGGTTATTTTATTTAGCTGTATCCCCTCTCTCTATCTGAAAAAGTTCTCGAAAATAATTCTTGCATTTCCCTTGATTTTGTTGTATAGTATAAGTTGCACTATTGTGGTGCACTAGGCATTTCCATGCTCTTTTTTAGGAAAAACTAGATTGAAATAAAAACGAGAGGTGAAACGTCAATGGAGAAAAACAGAATACGTCCAGTCAAGGCTGGAAAAGGCTTGCGTATGAGTTACTCAAGACAGAAAGAGGTTTTGCAGATGCCAAACCTGATCGAAGTCCAGAAGAATTCTTATCAGTGGTTCCTGGATGAAGGTTTAAAAGAAGCATTTGCAGATATCTCCCCGATCACGGATTACAGTGGTCATCTGAGCTTGGATTTCGTCGATTTTACACTGTGCGAAGACGATGTGAAATATACAATCCCGGAATGCAAAGAGAGAGATGCGACATATGCAGCACCTTTGAAAGTCAAGGTTAGACTTCATAACAAAGAGACAGATGAGATTAACGAACATGAAATTTTCATGGGTGATCTTCCTCTTATGACAGAGACAGGTACGTTCGTTATCAACGGTGCAGAACGTGTAATCGTCAGCCAGTTGGTTCGTTCCCCTGGTATCTATTACGGAATTGCTCATGATAAAGTGGGTAAAACTCTTTATTCATGTACTGTTATCCCGAACCGTGGTGCATGGCTCGAGTATGAGACTGACTCCAATGACGTTTTCAGTGTAAGAGTAGATAGAACCCGTAAAGTGCCGATTACCGTATTGCTTCGTGCACTTGGTGTAGGTACCAACCAGCAGATCATTGACATGTTCGGCGAGGAGCCAAAGATTCTGGCATCCCTGCAGAAGGACCCGGCGATCACAGAGCGTGAGCCACAGGGAAGTTTTGAGGCTGGTTTATTAGAGTTATATAAAAAGATCCGTCCGGGTGAGCCGCTTTCCGTAGAAAGTGCGGAGAGTCTGATCACTGCCATGTTCTTCGATCCGAGAAGATATGACCTGGCAAAAGTAGGACGTTACAAATTTAATAAGAAGCTTGCTTTAAAGAACCGTATCAACGGACAGGTTCTGGCAGAGGATGTACTGGATCCTTCTACCGGAGAAGTAATTGCAGAGGCAGGCACAACTGTTGACCGTGATCTGGCAGATCAGATTCAGAATGCTGCAGTTCCGGCGCTCTGGATTCAGACAGAGACACGTAACGTAAAAGTTCTTTCTTCTATGATGGTAGATATCAGAAGCTGGATTCCTGAAATTGAGGACCCGAAGGCTATTGGTGTTACAGAACTGGTATATTATCCGGCTCTGCAGCAGATTATGGAAGAAAACGAGACATTGGAAGAGCGTATCGCTGCAATTAAGAGAGATATTGCAGACCTGATTCCAAAGCATATTACAAAAGAGGATATCTTCGCATCCATCAACTATAATATGCATCTGGAGTGGGGCATCGGAACAGATGACGATATTGACCACTTAGGAAACCGTCGTATCCGTGCTGTCGGTGAATTGTTACAGAACCAGTATCGTATCGGTCTTTCCCGTCTGGAAAGAGTGGTTCGTGAGCGCATGACAACTCAGGATCTTGAGGGAATTTCCCCACAGAGTCTGATCAACATCAAACCGGTTACGGCTGCGGTAAAAGAGTTCTTCGGATCTTCCCAGCTGTCACAGTTTATGGATCAGAACAACCCACTGGGTGAGCTGACACATAAGAGACGTCTTTCTGCATTGGGACCTGGCGGTTTGTCCAGAGACCGTGCCGGATTCGAAGTACGAGATGTCCATTATTCCCATTATGGACGTATGTGCCCGATTGAGACGCCTGAAGGACCAAACATCGGTCTGATCAACTCTCTGGCATGCTACGCAAGAATTAACGAGTACGGATTTGTTGAGGCTCCGTACCGTAAGATTGATAAATCAGATAAAGACAATCCTCGTGTTACAGACGAAGTTGTATACATGACTGCGGATGAGGAAGATAATTACCATGTAGCGCAGGCGAACGAAAAACTGGATGAGGATGGACATTTTGTTCGTAATTCCGTATCCGGTCGTTACCGTGAAGAAACGCAGGAGTACGATAAGACTGCATTCGATTACATGGACGTATCTCCAAAGATGGTGTTCTCCGTTGCTACAGCACTGATTCCGTTCCTGCAGAACGATGATGCAAACCGAGCACTGATGGGATCTAACATGCAGCGTCAGGCAGTGCCGCTTCTTACCACCGAGGCACCTGTAGTAGGAACCGGTATGGAGACAAAGACAGCGGTCGATTCCGGTGTCTGTGTACTTGCAAAAGAAGCAGGTATCGTGGAGAGTTCTGAGTCTAATCGTATCGTAGTACGTGAGGAGGACGGAAATCGCAGAGAATATATTCTGACAAAGTTTGCACGAAGCAACCAGTCCAACTGCTACAACCAGAGACCAATCGTGTTCAAGGGACAGAAAGTAGCAAAGGGTGAGGTGATCGCTGATGGACCATCTACATCCAATGGTGAGCTGGCACTTGGAAAGAACCCGCTGATCGGCTTCATGACATGGGAAGGTTATAACTACGAGGATGCCGTTCTTTTGAGTGAGCGTCTGGTAGAGTATGATGTATATACTTCTGTCCATATTGAGGAATACGAAGTAGAGTCTCGTGATACAAAGCTCGGACCGGAAGAGATCACAAGAGATGTACCGGGTGTCGGTGATGATGCCTTAAAGGATCTTGACGAGCGCGGAATCATCCGTGTCGGTGCCGAAGTCCGTGCCGGAGACATTCTGGTAGGAAAGGTTACACCAAAGGGAGAGACAGAGCTTACCGCAGAAGAGAGACTGCTTCGCGCAATCTTCGGTGAAAAAGCGCGTGAGGTTCGTGACACTTCCCTGAAAGTGCCGCACGGTGCATATGGTATTGTTGTAGATGCCAAAGTATTTACCAGAGAAGATGGCGATGAGTTATCTCCTGGTGTAAATGAGTCTGTTCGTATTTACATTGCCCAGAAACGTAAGATTTCTGTTGGTGATAAGATGGCCGGACGTCATGGTAACAAGGGTGTCGTTTCCCGTGTATTACCTGTAGAAGATATGCCATATCTTCCAAATGGCCGTCCACTTGACATTGTATTAAATCCTCTGGGTGTGCCTTCCCGAATGAACATCGGACAGGTGCTGGAGATTCACTTAAGCCTTGCTGCGAAGGCACTTGGTTTTAATATCGAGACTCCGGTATTCGATGGCGCAAAAGAGATTGATATCCAGGATACACTGGAACTTGCAAATGACTATGTAAACATGCCGTTTGATGCAGAGGAAGCAGAAGACGGAGAAGAAAACTTCTACGATAAGTATAAAGATACTCTGAGAGAGGACGTTATGGATTATCTTTCAGAGAATCGTGCACACAGAAGTCTGTGGAAGGGGGTTCCGATTTCCCGTGACGGAAAGGTTCAGCTGCGTGACGGACGTACCGGAGAATACTTCGACGGAAAAGTCACAATCGGACACATGCATTATCTGAAACTGCATCATCTGGTTGATGATAAGATCCATGCACGTTCTACAGGTCCTTACTCCTTAGTTACACAGCAGCCGCTGGGTGGTAAAGCACAGTTCGGTGGTCAGCGATTCGGAGAGATGGAGGTATGGGCACTGGAAGCTTATGGTGCTGCATATACTCTGCAGGAGATCCTGACTGTTAAGTCCGATGATGTCGTAGGACGAGTAAAGACATACGAGGCTATTATCAAAGGCGAGAATATCCCTGAGCCGGGTGTTCCGGAATCTTTCAAGGTACTTTTGAAAGAGTTACAGTCTCTTGGTCTGGATGTCAAAGTGCTTGACGAAGACAGAAATGAAGTAGAACTCATTGAAACCAGTGAGTACGGAAATACCGATATCAATGCCATCATTGGAAATGACAGAGATGACAGAGATTATGCATTTGAAGACAGTGAGTCGTTTGAAAAACACGGATTTACCAAGCAGGAGTTCGATTCCGAGAATGAAGAGCTTGTCAATGTAGAACCGGAAAATGATAACGATGATGAAGATTTCGGCGATGCTGATGATCTCTTTGATGACGCAGAAGAAGTTCTTGATGATGAAGAGTAATTGGGAAGGAGTGTCATAAATGCCAGAAACAAATAAAAAGGACATGAATCAGGCAATGCAGTTTGATGCGATCCAGATTGGATTAGCATCACCTGAGAAGATCCGTGAGTGGTCTCATGGCGAAGTAAAAAAGCCGGAGACAATCAATTACAGAACCTTAAAGCCTGAGAAGGATGGTCTTTTCTGTGAGAAAATTTTTGGACCGCAGAAAGACTGGGAATGTCATTGTGGTAAATATAAAAAGATTCGTTATAAAGGTGTTGTCTGCGACCGCTGTGGTGTAGAAATTACAAAATCCAGTGTTCGTGGAGAGCGTATGGGACATATTGAGCTGGCAGCTCCGGTTTCCCATATCTGGTATTTCAAGGGAATTCCATCCCGTATGGGTCTGATCCTTGATTTATCTCCGCGTGTACTTGAGCGTGTGCTTTATTTCGCTTCTTATATTGTGCTTGATGCAGGAGATACTTCTCTTGCATACAAGCAGGTACTTTCTGAGGCAGAATATCAGGAAGCAAGAGAGCAGTACGGAAGTGCATTCCGTGTGGGCATGGGAGCAGAAGCCATCCATGAACTGCTTGCTGCGATTGATCTGGAAAAAGATTCTGCAGAGCTGAAAGCAGAGTTAGAGAATGCAACGGGACAGAAGCGTGCACGTATTATCAAGCGTCTGGAAGTTGTAGAAGCATTCCGTGAGTCCGGAAATAAGCCGGAGTGGATGATCATGACGGTTATCCCGGTTATTCCGCCGGATTTACGTCCGATGGTTCAGCTGGATGGTGGTCGTTTTGCAACATCTGATCTGAATGATCTGTATCGTAGAATTATTAACCGTAACAACCGTCTGAGAAGACTGCTTGATCTCGGTGCACCGGATATTATCGTGCGCAATGAGAAACGTATGTTACAGGAAGCGGTTGATGCCCTGATCGATAATGGCCGTCGTGGACGTCCGGTTACCGGTCCTGGAAACAGAGCACTGAAGTCTCTGTCTGATATGTTAAAGGGTAAGGGCGGACGTTTCCGTCAGAACCTGTTAGGAAAGCGAGTTGACTACTCCGGACGTTCCGTTATCTGTGTAGAGCCAAAACTTAAGATCTATCAGTGTGGTCTGCCAAAAGAGATGGCAATCGAGCTGTTTAAGCCGTTTGTTATGAAAGAACTGGCAGCTAAAGGAATTGCTCATAATATCAAGAGCGCCAAGAAAATGGTAGAAAGACTTCAGCCGGAGGTATGGGATGTGCTTGAAGAAGTAATCAAAGAGCATCCGGTTATGTTAAACCGTGCCCCTACACTGCACAGACTTGGTATTCAGGCGTTCGAGCCAATCCTTGTAGAAGGTAAGGCAATTAAGCTTCATCCGCTGGTATGTACCGCGTTCAACGCCGATTTCGACGGTGACCAGATGGCTGTGCATCTTCCTCTGTCCGTAGAAGCTCAGGCAGAATGCCGTTTTATGCTGTTATCACCAAACAACCTGCTGAAGCCGTCTGATGGTGGTCCGGTAGCCGTTCCTTCCCAGGATATGGTCCTCGGAGTATACTATCTGACTATGCACAAACTGGCAGATTATAAGGATAAAAAAGATGCAGTTGCTGTTTCCGATAAAGTGTATAACGATATTGAGGAATTAAAGAAAGCAACCACACCGGATCCGAAGACAGGAAAGAGTGAGATCGGATTGTATGATCTGATCTGGTTTGAAGATACAACAGACAATAACCGTCGGGTATTATGTAAGCCAATGGATCTGTTCGGATATCATTATGGAAGCATGAATCAGGCATTGCTTGCGTATGAGAATGGAGAGATTACACTTCATCAGAATATTTATGTATACCGTAAGGCAACTATGGCTGACGGAACAGAAGTATCCGGATTTATCAAGACAACACTTGGTCTTCTGATTTTCAATGAGATTATTCCGCAGGATCTGGGATTTGTAGACCGCAGTACCCCGGAGAATGCTTTGAAGCTGGAAATTGATTTCCATGTTGGAAAGAAACAGATCAAACAGATTCTGGAGAAGGTTATTAATATTCATGGTGCGACAAAGACTGCCGAAGTACTGGATGATGTCAAGGCAATGGGTTATGGATATTCCACAAGAGCTGCCATGACCGTATCAATTTCCGATATGACAGTGCCACCACAGAAGCCACAGATGATCGAGCAGGCACAGAATACGGTAGACCGGATCACACGTCAGTATAAGCGTGGTCTTATCACAGAAGAAGAGCGTTATAAGGAAGTTGTAGAGACCTGGAAAGAGACGGATGATGAGCTGACAACAGCACTTCTTACCGGACTTGACAAGTACAACAACATCTTCATGATGGCCGATTCCGGAGCCCGTGGTTCTGATAAACAGATCAAGCAGCTGGCCGGTATGCGTGGATTGATGGCCGATACAACCGGTAGAACCATCGAGCTGCCAATCAAGTCAAACTTCCGTGAAGGTCTGGACGTACTGGAGTACTTCATGTCAGCGCATGGAGCACGTAAAGGTCTGTCCGATACCGCACTTCGTACGGCCGATTCCGGATACCTGACCAGACGTCTGGTTGATGTATCCCAGCATATGATCGTTCGTGAGTCTGACTGTTGTGCAGGAACAAATCGTGAGATTCCGGGAATGATCGTTAAGGCATTTATGGAAGGCAAGGAGGAAATCGAAAGTCTGGAAGAACGTATTACCGGACGTTTCTCCTGTGAGACAATCTGTGACAAAGACGGAAACGTTATTGTTAAAGCAAACCATATGATTACACCTCGCCGTGCAGCGGATGTTGTGAATAAGGGTGTTGATGAGAACGGAAATCCGATCACCAGTGTGAAGATCCGTACTATTCTTACCTGCCGTTCCCACATGGGAGTCTGTGCGAAATGTTACGGTGCCAACATGGCAACCGGTCAGGCGGTACAGGTTGGTGAAGCAATTGGTATTATCGCCGCACAGTCCATCGGTGAGCCTGGTACACAGCTTACCATGAGAACATTCCATACCGGTGGTGTAGCCGGTAACGATATTACACAGGGTCTTCCTCGTGTAGAGGAAATTTTCGAGGCACGTAAGCCAAAGGGACTTGCAATTATTACAGAGTTCGGCGGCGTTGCTACCATTAAGGATACCAAGAAGAAGCGTGAAGTCATCGTTACAGATCCGGAATCCGGAGATACAAAGACTTACCTGATTCCTTATGGATCACGTATTAAGATCATGGATGGTGCCGTACTTGAAGCCGGTGATGAACTGACCGAAGGTTCTGTAAATCCACATGATATCTTAAAAATCAAAGGTGTGCGTGCTGTACAGGATTACATGCTTCGTGAAGTACAGCGTGTATATCGTCTGCAGGGTGTAGAAATCAACGATAAGCATATTGAGGTTATCGTTCGACAGATGTTACAGAAGATCCGCGTAGAAGAGAATGGAGATTCCGATCTTCTTCCGGGCAGCATGGTAGATTCTCTTGATTTCCTTGAACTGAACGAAAAGCTTGAGGAAGAAGGCAAGGAACAGGCAGTTGGTTCCCAGGTATTACTTGGTATCACAAAAGCATCCCTTGCAACAAATTCATTCCTGTCAGCTGCATCCTTCCAGGAGACCACGAAGGTTCTTACGGAAGCAGCAATCAAGGGCAAGATTGATCCGTTGATCGGTATGAAAGAGAACGTTATCATCGGTAAGCTGATTCCGGCAGGTACCGGTATGAAGAGATACCGCAATATCAAACTGGACAGTGATGTGAACGAAGAAGAAGAGTTCTCATTTGACGATCTGGAAGATTTCACTATGGATGAAGAAGAGGAAATGATCCCGACAGTAACCGTTCCGGATGGAACAGATCTGTCAGCCGTTTCCGGAACTGATGAGGATTCATCGGAAGAATAAATTACAGCACAGATAATAGAATCTGTGAAGATACAAAAGAGGGAGAGCAAATCTCCCTCTTTTTCATGTATTTTTTAAAAGTGGGTTGACAAGCACAACAGAAATTTATATAATATTTTAGCGTGCATTATGGTATGATGCATGCTTGAAGAATAATACAGGAGGTGAAAATAATGCCAACATTTAACCAGTTAGTAAGAAAAGGACGTCAGACTACTGTAAAGAAGTCTACAGCACCTGCACTTCAGAGAAGCTTTAACTCTCTGCAGAAGAAGCCAATCAATACTTCTTCTCCACAGAAGAGAGGTGTTTGTACTGCTGTTAAGACAGCAACTCCTAAGAAGCCTAACTCAGCTCTTCGTAAGATCGCCAGAGTTCGTCTTTCCAACGGAATCGAAGTAACATCTTATATCCCAGGTGAAGGACACAACTTACAGGAGCATAGTGTTGTTCTGATCCGTGGTGGTCGTGTTAAGGATTTACCTGGTACACGTTACCATATCATCCGTGGTACATTAGATACCGCTGGTGTTGCGAACAGAAAGCAGGCCCGTTCTAAGTACGGCGCTAAGAAACCAAAGGCAGCTAAATAATAAACAGATTATTTGGCAGACAATGGGTCACAAACAGAGCTAAATAGGTTTAGTGTTGGGATTATTGTTGTATCCGCTACCGGATATAACCTACTCATTATATAGCCCGCACGAACACATTAGAGAGACACATGTGAGTACCGTTGAATTAATTAAAAATGATTAAGGAGGGAAGTAACGTGCCACGTAAAGGACATACTCAGAAAAGAGACGTATTAGCAGATCCGTTATACAACAACAAAGTGGTTACCAAGCTTATCAACAACATTATGTTAGATGGTAAGAAAGGTGTTGCACAGAAGATCGTATACGGCGCTTTTACTAAAGTAGAAGAGAAGACAGGAAAGCCAGCAATCGAGGTATTCGAGGAGGCTATGAACAACGTTATGCCAGCTCTTGAAGTTAAGGCAAGACGTATCGGTGGAGCTACCTATCAGGTACCTATCGAGGTTCGCCCAGATCGTCGTCAGGCATTAGCTCTTCGTTGGTTAACAACTTTCTCACGTGCTAGAGGTGAGAAGACTCAGGAAGAGAGACTGGCAAACGAGATCATGGATGCTGCAAACAATACTGGTGCAGCAGTTAAGAGAAAAGAAGATATGCACAAGATGGCAGAGGCAAACAAGGCCTTCGCACATTACAGATTCTAATTGGAAATCTAATAGGAGGAAAAAACCTTGGCTGGAAGAGAATATCCACTTGAGAGAACCAGAAATATCGGAATTATGGCTCATATCGATGCTGGTAAGACAACATTAACAGAGCGTATTCTGTATTATACTGGTGTTAACTATAAAATCGGTGATACTCATGAAGGTACTGCTACCATGGACTGGATGGAGCAGGAGCAGGAAAGAGGTATCACAATTACTTCAGCCGCTACAACATGTCACTGGACAGAAGAAGAGTTCACAAAGCCGAAAAAGGGCGCTCTTGAGCATCGTATCAACATCATCGATACTCCTGGACACGTAGACTTTACAGTAGAGGTTGAGCGTTCACTCCGTGTATTGGACGGCGCCGTTGGTGTCTTCTGTGCAAAGGGTGGTGTTGAGCCTCAGTCAGAGAACGTATGGCGTCAGGCTGATACCTACAATGTACCTCGTATGGCATTCATCAATAAGATGGATATCTTAGGTGCAAACTTTTACGGAGCTGTAGATCAGATCCGTGAGAGATTAGGAAAGAACGCAATCGTTCTTCAGTTACCAATCGGTAAAGAAGATGATTTCAAGGGAATCATTGATCTGTTCGAGATGAAAGCATATATCTACAACGATGAGAAGGGTGATAACATCACTGTTACAGATGATCTTGGAGATATGGCTGATCAGGCAGCAGAGTATCGTACAGAACTCATTGAGAAGATCTGTGAGTTAGATGACGATTTAATGATGCAGTACCTTGAGGGCGAAGAGCCATCCGTTGATGATATGAAGAAGGTTCTTCGTAAAGGAACATGTGAGTGTACGGCAGTGCCTGTTTGCTGTGGTTCTGCATACAGAAACAAGGGTGTTCAGAAGTTACTGGATGCTATTATCGAATATATGCCAGCTCCAACAGACATCCCTGCAATCAAGGGTGTTGACCTGGATGGCAACGAGATCGAGAGACATTCATCTGATGATGAGCCTTTCGCAGCTCTTGCATTCAAGATTATGGCAGATCCATTCGTAGGAAAACTTGCTTACTTCCGTGTTTATTCCGGAACATGTAAGTCTGGTTCTTACGTGTTAAATGCAACAAAGGATAAGAAGGAACGTGTTGGACGTATTCTTCAGATGCATGCAAACAAGAGACAGGAGTTAGACATTGTTTACTCTGGTGATATCGCAGCAGCAGTTGGATTTAAGTTCACTACTACCGGTGATACCATCTGTGATGAGCAGCATCCGGTTATCCTTGAGTCTATGGAATTCCCAGAGCCAGTTATCGAGCTCGCAATTGAGCCTAAAACAAAAGCTGGACAGGGCAAGTTAGGTGAAGCATTAGCAAAACTTGCTGAAGAAGATCCTACATTCCGTGCACATACAGATCAGGAAACTGGTCAGACAATCATTGCCGGAATGGGTGAGTTACATCTGGAGATCATCGTTGACCGTCTGCTTCGTGAGTTCAAGGTAGAAGCAAACGTAGGTGCTCCTCAGGTAGCATACAAAGAGACATTTACAAAGGCTGTTGATCAGGAATACAAGTACGCTAAGCAGTCCGGTGGTCGTGGACAGTACGGACATTGTAAGGTACGTTTCGAGCCGATGGATGCCAACGGAGAAGAACTGTTCAAGTTCGATTCCGAGGTTGTCGGTGGTGCTATTCCGAAGGAATACATCCCAGCAATCGGTGAAGGTATTGAGGAAGCTACAAAGGCTGGTTCCCTTGGCGGATTCCCTGTTGTAGGTATCCATGCTACCGTATATGACGGATCTTACCATGAAGTCGATTCTTCCGAGATGGCATTCCATATTGCCGGATCTATGTGTTTCAAGGAAGCTATGGCTAAGGCAGCTCCAGTATTACTTGAGCCTATCATGAAAGTTGAGATTACTATGCCGGAAGAGTACATGGGAGATGTTATCGGTGACGTTAACTCCCGTCGTGGACGTATCGAAGGTATGGATGATCTGGGCGGCGGTAAGATTGTACACGCTTATGTACCACTTGCTGAGATGTTCGGATACTCAACAGACTTACGTTCTAAGACACAGGGTCGTGGTAACTACTCTATGTTCTTCGAGAAGTATGAGCCAGTTCCAAAGAACGTACAGGAGAAGCTTCTGTCTAATAAGGCAAAATAATAGAAAAAGCTTGAAATATAGCTGATTATTCGCTATAATCGAGTTAGTCGGTTTGACAACCTAAAACCATAAAAACAAGCCCAAAACCGGGCATAAAATGAAGGAGGACATTTCAAAATGGCAAAGGCTAAATTTGAAAGAACAAAACCACATTGTAATATTGGTACCATCGGTCACGTAGATCATGGTAAAACAACTTTAACAGCAGCTATTACAAAGGTATTAGCAGCTCGTGTTGCTGGTAACGAAGCAACAGATTTCGAGAACATCGATAAGGCTCCAGAAGAGAGAGAGCGTGGTATCACAATTTCTACAGCTCACGTTGAGTATGAGACAGAGAAGAGACATTACGCACACGTTGACTGTCCTGGACATGCTGACTACGTAAAGAACATGATCACTGGTGCAGCTCAGATGGATGGTGCTATCCTCGTTGTTGCTGCTACTGATGGTGTTATGGCTCAGACAAAGGAGCACATCCTCCTTTCTCGTCAGGTAGGTGTACCTTACATCATCGTTTTCTTAAACAAGTGCGATATGGTAGACGATCCAGAACTTATCGAGTTAGTAGAGATGGAAGTTACCGAGCAGCTTGAAGAGTATGGTTTCAATGATTGCCCAATCATCAAGGGTTCTGCTTTAAAGGCTCTTGAAGATCCTAACGGAGAGTGGGGAGACAAGATCATGGAGCTTATGGATACTGTTGATTCTTATATCCCAGATCCAGAGCGTGATACAGATAAGCCATTCCTTATGCCAGTAGAGGACGTATTCACAATCACAGGTCGTGGTACTGTTGCAACTGGTAGAGTAGAGCGTGGTACATTACATCTGAACGACGAACTTGAAATCCTTGGTGTTAAGGAAGATGTTCTTAAGACAGTTGTAACTGGTATCGAGATGTTCCGTAAGCAGTTAGACGAGGCTATGGCTGGTGATAACATCGGTGCATTACTTCGTGGTGTAAACCGTGACCAGATCGTTCGTGGACAGGTTCTTGCTAAGCCAGGTACTGTAACTTGCCATCACAAGTTCACAGCTCAGGTTTACGTTTTAACAAAGGATGAAGGTGGACGTCATACTCCATTCTTCAACAACTATCGTCCACAGTTCTACTTCAGAACAACTGACGTAACAGGTGTTTGCGAGCTTCCAGCAGGAACAGAGATGTGCATGCCTGGTGATAACGTAGAGATGACAATCGAGCTGATTCATCCAGTAGCTATGGAGCAGGGTCTTACATTCGCTATCCGTGAGGGTGGACGTACAGTAGGATCTGGACGTGTTGCTACAGTTATCGAGTAATTAATAGAATTACAGTAAATTCAAGGCTTCCAAGGTTTTCCTTGGGAGCCTTTTTATAAACTCAAAAATGTGATATAATTTAAATGGCTCTAATTTGGCTCTAAAAATTATATGGAGGAGATATATGTCATTAATCAATAGTTATGCTTTATGGAATAATAAAGGTGGAGTAGGTAAAAGTACAATTTCTTTTCATTTGTCTATGAGATATGCAGAGACACATCCGGACGCTAAGGTTCTTGTTATTGATTTGTGTCCACAAGCAAATTCCAGTATGATGCTTTTGGGAGGAGGAGCTTTAGGAGATGAGAGGGTAGTTGAACTGTGTAGTAGGGAGATTCCAAAGTCTGTTGTTGGATATGTAAGTACTGTAATTACAAATGGACGTGGTGCAAATTTGCCAAATCCGTATGATTTTTTAATTCATGTAAGTGATTATAACAAAGGGGCACCTGATAACTTATATTTATTATGTGGTGATGGAAATATGGAACCGATGGCACCTGCAATTAATGAAGCAGCATCGGCAAAAGCATTAACTCCGAATGCACAGCCTTGGAAGTGGATAATAGAAATATTTAAGAATTTTATTTTAAATATTGCAGATTCACAAGATGATTGGATGTTTTTTGTTGATACGAATCCAAGTTTTAGCATATATACACAGATGGCAATTGCTGCGGTAGAGAGATTATTGACACCAATTAATGCGGATGATTCATCAAAGACAGCAGCATCAGCTATGATAGCCCTTTTACATGGTACAAATCCACCACATCCGATATATGGTTCATGGACATTTGCTGAGGTTGCAAAGCAGCGAAATGTAAAGATTCCGCAAATTCATTTATTAATAGGGAATAGATTAACACAGTTTGAAGGACCAGCAGCTGCGTTTGCTGCTTTGTCTGATGCTACAGCAACTGCATTATATGATATTTATCAAAAAAATCCGAGTTATTTTGTTAGTGCTGCAGAACCTATATCAACAAAAGAACAGTTTAAAAATTATTATTCTGTTCCGTTGAGAGATTTTAATACAGTTGGAGTGGTGTGTGCACATTTGGGTCGCTTGATGTCATCTATGAAACAAGGATATTACCCAGTATATGGTGTAAATGTAAAAGTTAATATGGAAAAGATTCAAGAATGCTTAAAAGCAATTGATATGATTATAGATAAATTATAGGGAAAAAATAGGGAGTCCACTCGTGACTCCCTTTACTTGATTACAATAATTTCTTGGCACACGTCCAGAGAAAATTGTAATAATATTTTATGTGAAAGAAAAAATATTATGTATAGATAGAATAAAGGAGAACTCACTCGTAGTTCTCCATTTGAAATACTATATTAGTGTCCCACTCGTGAACACCTCTCTTGTATCTTTATATTAGCACGAAAATCCGAAATTGTCTACTTTTCCTTTCGATTTTCTTCTAAAAATTTTTCTAAACTTTGTATACCTGAAAAATCATAAGTATTCAACATTTTTTCAAAATCATCAATGTACTGTTGCTTTGTAGCTAAATCGGCTTGTAGAGAAGAACGATTACTTTTCAATTTTTCGATATACTGTAATTTATCATTATACATATTTTGTAAAGTTTGATAATAGTGGTTTGTATCTAATGAAATGAAAATAGCTTTATCTACGGCACGCATTTCATCAGCGGTCAGGTCTGTAATGTAATCGCCAAGCCTTGCTTTGCTTACACAGGTTATATTTCCGAGCAGTACATTTCCATCGAGTATCAATTTACCGGAAGAATCTTTTTTCTCTGCAATAGGAACAACAATTGGAAGTGCAGAGGTTGTGTGTGTTATAGGAGCAACTACTGTATTTGGCGATGTTCTATTAGCGGAGTTGTACTGGAGAATAACACAAGGACGTTCTTTACATTCTTCACTTCCAACACCAATTCCTAAGTTACAACGATATACCTGACCTCTATATATAATTCGATTTTTGGCTGCTGGTGCGATTGCATTTAAATATAATTTGTTCTTAAACCATTCAAGATATTGTTGTGTTTTTGTAAGATCAATATTCATTCAAATCTCCTTTATGATGTTGTGAATATATAATGATTTTTAAACAAGTGTATGATAATCATAGATATTCATCAATCGGTACATTAAATAGTTTTAATGTATCTTCCAACCATATATCGTATTCTTCTTTGTCTATTTTACCAGAAGCTAATTCTTGATTTGTTTTGTTCCAGTCTGGAATAAAAGTCGCAATTTGTGCATTTGGTATATCCAAGGTCAAATGGGCTGTTAGCTGATTGTCTTGTTGTGAATAGGTCGTATTGCCTTTTATTTGTAACCCTCTACGGTCTAAGTCTATGAGGATTGCTAGAAAATCAGCAAAAGTTTTTACTGAAAATGATCTATTGGAAACGATTTTTAAATCTAATAAATCATTTAAAGTAATTCCTAATATATCACAGAATTTCAAAATTGTTTCTACAGGTGGTTCGCTATAGCCATTTTCATAATTTGAATATGAGGAATTACTCAGAGAAAGTTTTGCGGACATTTCACGCTGGTTAATGCCTGCATTTGTGCGAGCTTGTTTCATTCGTTTACCTATTTCAAAATATTCACCTAATCTCATGTTACAATCTCCTTTCTATGATAATGTAACACATCAAGATACAAAAATCAATGTAAATATTACAAGAAAACTAATAAAACACATTGACAAACCAAAAACAATGTAATATATTATGGTTACAAGAAAACTTGTAAAAATACACGAAAAAAGAAAGGAAGATTGAATGAAAAAAGAGAACTATTTATTAACAGCCGCAGAGGTAGCAGAAACATTAGGCATTTCCAAAGGTCATGCTTATAAGCTCATCAGAGAATTGAATGAAGAATTGCAGAGCAAAGGTTATTTGGTGGTTGCCGGAAAAGTACCAAAGGCATTTTGGGAAACAAAATTTTATGGTTACAATCAGACAAATCAGACTGCGTGAAAGGGGGATATGTAATGTCGGCTTCGAGAGATGAAAAGACTGGAAAATGGACAGTACAGTGCTATTACGAAAATTGGAAAGGGGAGAAAAAGCACAAGAAGAAACGAGGGTTTGCAACAAAAAAAGAAGCATTGGAATGGGAAAGAGAGTTTCTAAAAAGTACCTCGGCAAACATGGAAATGATGTTAGGAGCATTTGTTGATGTGTATTTTCAGGATAAGGCAGGGGAATTAAAGGAACGCACGATTAAAAATAAGCAGTATATGATAGAAGCTCATGTTTTACCATATTTCGCTAATAAGCGTATGAATGAGATTACACCCTCTGATATTATCCAATGGCAAAATGAAATGAGGGCAAAAGGGTATTCACAGACCTATTTACGAATGGTGCAAAATCAGATAACCGCATTGTTTACTCACGCGTGTAATATTTACAATCTTGGTAACAATCCCTGCAAAAAGGTTAAGAAAATGGGTAAGGCAGATGCGGATAAGCTGAATTTTTGGACGAAAGCGGAGTATGACAGTTTTATAAGAGGTATAGACAAGGAGAGCCGATATTTTGTGATTTTTGAAATACTCTTTTGGACTGGCTGTAGAGAGGGAGAAATGCTTGCCCTCACAAAAAGCGATATTGACTTTGAAAATAATCAAATTAGTATTACGAAAACTTATTACAGAACGGAACGTAGGGATATTATTACAACACCAAAAACAGAGCAATCGATTCGAGTGATTGATATTCCAGAATTTCTGAAAAAAGAGATAGAAGCGTATGTGAACCGTTGTTATGGCTTGCCGGATAATGAAAGACTGTTTCCGATTGTAGCAGAAGCGGTACAGCACAAGCTGAAGCGTGAATGTGCAAAATCGGGAGTAAAGCAGATTAGAGTGCATGATTTACGCCATAGTCATGTGGCTTATCTCATCAATCAAGGCGTACAGCCATTGATAATCAAAGAAAGGTTAGGGCATAGGGATATAAAAATCACGCTGAATACTTACGGACATTTATATCCGAATCAGCAAAAGAAAGTGGCAGATATGCTGAATGCTACAAGAAATGAAAATGCCCCTGCCGATTGACAAGGACATTTCAGTACAAGGCAGAGCCTATGTAACTATATCTCGCAAATATAGTATAGCAAAGGCTCTGCTGAAACTCAATTAAAACTTTTAGCGGAGGACACAAATGGAAGAAAAAAGAGAGAAAAATTACCGATTGATTAATATGGAAGATGTGCAGGCAAGAGAAGTAAGCTGGCTGTGGTATCCCTATATTCCGTATGGAAAGCTGACGATAGTGCAGGGTGATCCGGGGGAGGGGAAAACCACATTCATTCTGCACCTTGCAGCACTTCTCACAAAAGGAGAACCACTTCCAAATGAAGAAGTGGACGTACAGCGAGAGCCGGTCAATGTAATTTATCAAAATGCAGAGGACAGCTTGGAAGATACCATAAAACCACGATTGTTAGAAGCAGGAGCAGACTGTAACCGGGTACTTGTTATTGATGAAAGCGTTGACTGTCTTAGCATGACAGATGAAAGACTTGTCCGGGCAATTAGGGAAACTGGGGCAAAAATGGTGGTTTTAGACCCGATACAAGCCTATTTGGGAGCAGATGTGGATATGCACCGGGCAAATGAAATTAGACCGGTTTTAAAGCAGTTGGGAAATATCGCAGAGGAATATGGCTGTGCGATTATCCTTATTGGTCACATGAACAAAGCAAGCAGCAGTAAGTCCACTTATCGGGGACTTGGTTCAATAGATTTTCAGGCTACGGCACGAAGTGTGCTGGTGGTCGGCAGGATAAAAGATGATACCACTTTGCGAGTGATAGCTCATGATAAGAGTAGTCTTGCACCGGAGGGGACTTCCATAGCATTTCGTATGGATAAAGAAAAAGGCTTTACTTGGGAGGGAGTATATGACATTACAGTAGAGGAACTTCTTTCCGGGGAGAGCAGAGGACAGAAAACGAAGGATGCTAAATCGTTTCTTGCGGAAATCTTGGCAGAGGGGCAGATGTCCTGTAACGAGATTACAGAAGCGGCAAGGGAACGAGGTATTAAAAAGAAAACGCTTTGGAATGCGAAAAAGGAAATGAGTATTGACAGCGTAAAAGTAGGAAGTCAATGGTACTGGACTTTATAGCAGAGGAAGATAGCAAGATTCCCTTTTCTAAAGATAGGGTAATCTTGCCACCTTGAAAAGATTGCGTGGGGGATAAAAAACGGCTGGAACAGCCGCAATAGCTCCCGGCAGGGCGCAAAACCTGCTTGCAGGTCTGCATTTTTGTTGGCGTAGCTGACAAAAGTGCTTTTGCGTTACTTTTGACAAAAGTAACAAAACTTATGTGCCTGTTCGGCATTATTATGATAGATAAAAGAGGAGGAGTGTTTATTGGAGAGAACGATTAGCGGCATGATGGGAAAGGGGGCTATCAATCATAATACGAGAGCTTTTAATGCAAAAAATGTTGACCCGGAACGGAGCATTTACAATGTGCAGTTTTGCAATACCAGTATCAAAAAGGTATATCACGAATTATTTGATGAAGCATTGGAGCGGTATAATGCAAAGCAGAAACGAAGTGACCGGAAGATTGATAATTATTATGAAAAAATCAGACAGAGTAAGCAGGAGAAGCTGTTCCATGAGGTTATTTTGCAAATTGGCAATAAAGACGATATGAACTCAAAAAGCAAAGAGGGAGAGCTTGCAAAGGAAATTCTGATTGATTATATGCAGGATTTTCAGAAACGAAATCCGAATCTCTATGTGTTTTCGGCTCATCTGCACATGGATGAGGAAACACCGCATATTCACATTGATTTTGTTCCTTTTATCCGTAACAGTAAGCGTGGACTTGATACCAGAGTTTCCCTAAAGGGAGCATTGGCAGAGCAGGGCTTTAAGGGCGGTACAAGAGGGGCAACGGAATGGAATCAGTGGATGGAATCGGAAAAGCAGGAGCTTTCAAAGGTCATGGAGCGGTATGATGTGCAATGGAAACATTTGGGAACACACAACAAGCATTTGTCGGTACTTGATTTTGAGAAGCAGGAGCGACAGAAAGAGGTTGCACAGCTGGAACAGACACTTTCAGATAATAAAGTGGAATTAAACAATATCTTATATCAGCAGATTATGGCAGAGGAGAAAACAGAGCAGATACGCAAAGAGGGCGAAGTAATACGGCAGGAGGTGTCAGAGCTTTCAGCAGAAAGTGACTGGCTGAAAGAGCAGACAGAAATATTGTCGGAGGATAAGGAAAAACTGCTATCGGAAAATGAAAATTTGGAGAGCCAGCAGAAGAAATTACAGCGGGAAATCAATAAGATGGTGCAGTCTAAGGAAACTATGGAGCGGAATATTCACACTTATGATGAAGATGAGAAGTGGCAGTTACCGGAACCGGGTACGTTGATGAGCGCAAAGGCATACCGGGATAAAAAGGCTCTGCCGCTTGTGCAAAAGCTGAAAGAACTGGTAAAAAATCTGACACTCAAGTGTATACAGCTTACAGAGCAGGTCAAGAAGCTGACTGTTAAGGTGGACAGACAGCAGAATCAGATTAGCAGGCTGACAGACAAAGCTATGGAGCAGAATGATATGATTGAAAGATTGCAGGAAAAAGTATCGGATTTGGGGCATTTGGAGCGTTATTTCGGCAAGGAACGGGTACAGGCGATAGTGGAACAGTCAAAGACAATCGAGCAGGCTGAAAGAGCAGAGAAACGCCCGAAACGAGCCTATGATATGGGCAGATAGGAAAGGATGGGATTGCTGGAATGACAGATATGGAGAAGAAAGTTATGGTGCGGTTATGTGCCAAAATTCTGACGGAAACAGACCTTTACGATACCGATAAAGAGGTACAAAATCTGATAGACTGGGTGCTGGTGTCGGAGCAGATGAAAGAGAACAATAATGTAATCCGTAATCTGACCGGAGAATATAAGCAGATAGAGCCGGATTGCCGGGCGAGAGTAAAGGAGAAGCTGGAGCGTATGAAAGAGCTTTGCAAAGAGCGTAACAGCCTGTATGAAAAACAGAATGATTTGAAAGGACAGAAATGGAAACTGGAGAAGGCGTTGGAACGATAGGAAAGAGGGGCATGGTGGTTGTCATGCCCTGTTTTTTATGGTAGTCGGGATGAGGGAAAAGTGCTACAATTAAAAGGAAAAAATTGTAGAGAAAATTAAAAACATAGGAGGAAACGTATTTGTGAATGGTTTTACAGATGCATTGGAACAAAGAAATCTGGAAGAGTTAAGAAAGTATCCTAAGGCAGATTTGCACAATCATTTTGTGCTTGGCGGAAATAGACGGTTCATATATCAGGAAACTCGAAAAAAAATTGAGCCATTAGCTAATCCTTTGTCATCAATGGATGAGATGAATCAATGGAGTCAAAAATATATTAGTCAAGACTTTAATAGCACTGCGATGAGAAAATTTTTGATCAGAGCAACATTTCAACAAGCCAGAGAGGATGGAGTAACTGTGCTTGAAATTGGTGAAGATGTGTGGGGCTTAAACGAATTTTTTAATAATGATATTGATGAGTTGGTTAATGCTTTTACAAGTGCTCAAAAAGAAGTCGCTCCCGATATAGAATTAAGGCTCCAAATTGGATTATCAAGACATTGTCCTATCAGTTATTTAGAAGATTGTTTATCGCTTTTTTGGGGAAATAAGAATTTTTATTCTATTGATTTGTACGGTGATGAATTAGCACAACCTATCGAAAATTTTAAAGGAATTTATCGGCGTGCAAAAAAAGAAGGATTAAGGCTAAAAGCGCATGTTGGAGAATGGGGGACTGCCAAAGACGTAAGAACAGCAGTAGAGGAATTAGAACTTGATGAGGTTCAACATGGGATAGCAGCAGTCAGCGATGAATCAGTAATCCGCTTTTTGGCAGATAATAAAATCAGATTAAATATTACGCCAACAAGTAATATTTTACTTGGAAGGGTTGCAGATATGTCTATGCATCCGATTGGAAAACTGTATCGTAGTGGTGTTGATGTTACTATAAATTCTGATGATGTATTAATATTTGATTCAGATGTATCCAAAGAATATCTACGGCTTTATGAGTCTCAGTGCTTAACAGCAGAAGAATTAGAAAACATAAGAAAAAATGGACTAAAACCTATAATTATATAGACAAATTGAAATTGCAGACTTCCTTATTGATCATATCTAAACATGGTGCTAGCACCATGTAATAAAGGTAATTAAGGAGAAAATCGGTATTTTTGGAGTGGCTCTATTTTGGCTCTAAAATTTTTTGTAATCACAAAAATAAAGAGAAAAAATGGAGAATGTGAATAAAAATATGCAGTAAAATCAACGAAAAACATTCCGATTTAATTTCCTAAAGCTCGTGAGGGTGGACGTACAGTAGGATCTGGTCGTGTTGCTACAATCATCGAGTAATCTTTGATAGATCTAGAGAAATTGGATTTTATGGGGCTTTCCGAGAAATCGGAAAGCCCTTTTTCTGTTTGGAAATATGTGAAAAGGATTGTGAAAATAGAAATTGTGGTACAAAAAGGTGCTAGAGAAAATTTAGAATATAAATTTTAGTAAAGTAAAAAACACCCATACACATATGTGCATGAGTGTCTTTCCGATATTGTACTGATGTTTCCGGCAGGAATTTTTTACCTGCTGATCCGCGATCTTCTGGAGAATAAATTAGATAGCAGCAGAATTATAATTTATGTGACAGGAAGCATTGTTGTACTTTTGGCGGTTGCGGTAACACAGCATATACAATATAATGCCACCTTTCTTTCCACCTATAAAGAGAGCGGTGTCCGAAGAACTGCTATAGCGGAAAAATTAAGAAAACTCTCGCTTTCCTATTTCGGGAAAAAGGATCTGAGTGATCTGACTACAAATATTATGTCTGACTGTGCAAGAATGGAAACGGCTTTAAGTCATTGGATTCCGGAACTGATAGGTTCTGTTATAGCAACATTTATCATAGACATCAGTCTGTTTGCGCTTTTTGACTGGAGTCTTGCACTTGCCAGTTTCTGGGTAATTCCGGTTTCGTTTCTGGTTTTAATGACTTCTTCCGGTGCACAGAAGAAAGCAGTAAAGAAAAATGTGGAAGTACAACTGAGCTTAAGTGACGGAATTCAGGAATGTCTGGAATCTGTTCGGGATCTTAGGGCAAACCATGCCGAAGAAAGATACATGGAGGGATTGGAAAAGAAAATTAAGGCAGTGAGCTTTCCGGTGAAGAGAGACAGAGAATTTCCATAGCCAGGGCACTTTTAAAAGATGCACCGATTATTTTACTGGATGAAGCAACGGCATCGCTTGACGTTGAAAATAAAACAAAAATCCAGCAGGCATTATCCCATCTGGTCAAAGATAAAACGGTGCTGATTATTGCCCATCGAATGCGAACGATTGCAAATGCCGATCATATTGTGGTATTAAAAGAGAGAAAAGTCGCGGAAGAAGGAACACCGGAGGAGTTAATGAGCACCAACGGAATCTACCGGCATATGACAAATCTTCAGATGCAGAGCGCCGGATGGAAAATACAATAAGAATTAATGGAAGCTTTTCGGAATAGAGGCTGCGATATTGCCGTCTACAGGTCGGGCAAACGCAGCCTGGTCATCCGATGGACTTTGTTGGAATTATTTTTTCTTTTTTACAATCCCGATTCCGATCAGTAAAGCGCTGATGAGAATTCCGGCGACAAGAAGGATGACATACATGTTGGCATTTACGTTGAGATCTGTCGTCCAGGTGGAAAAATTCGCATGGCGGATGGTAAGCTGTCTGGTATCATACAGAAGATAACTGCAAACATCATTGGAGAAGGTAATCCATATACTGCAAAGAAGTGTACACAGACCGCCTTTGATAAAACCATTGACCGGAAGATAGCGAATTATGAGGAAAAAGAGCCATACACCGATCATCAGAACTGCTGCCACAATGCATCCGGTTTTCAGACTGCCTGATCCGGAACGGTAAGATACGGTAAATATGGTCAGGTAGAGCCAAAGCGTATCCCAGATCATGATAATAAGGGCTTTTTTATCGGATAATACAGGCGGTAATGTCATTTCGCGTATCACCAGAGGGAAAAATACAACGGAAAGTCCGAATACAGTCGGAACGGACCAGAAGAAAAATTCTCCTCCGCCATTCATGGCATTTACAAAAAATAAAATCAGCAGCAGGGCACCGACACCACATAAAATACATTTCATCAGCCGTTTCTGGGAAGAAATAAGCGGAACAACAGTGAGTGCTGCGACAAGCATCATGGAAGCGGTTACGACAGAGAATACGCCGAGTCCGCTGCCGTCGGCCATGGATACAATAAAGGTAATAAGGATCGGAACAAGCAGCAGGGCGGCAATGACTATACCGGCTTTGTATGCCAGGTTCCGTTCTTTTTTGGCATGCCGTTCCAGAATTTCGCGGGATTCGGTTTCAATTACGTTGTCAATGGTATGATTGGCTAAATCTTCGTAAATTTTTTCGCAGTCAGCGCAGTCAGCAAGATGCTGTCTGACCAGTTCACAGCTGGCAGGACTGCATGCATGGTCGTAATATAATGGCAGGAGATCCTGCACAATGTCACATTCGTTTGGATTATGATTCATGGTGGTCCATCCTTTCTTTAATTTTTAATCTTGCCCTGTGATAAGTAACTCTCGCCCAGTTTTCTGTTTTCCCGAAGATTATTCCGATTTGTGAAAAGGATAATTCTCCGAAAACTCTTAGCTGAAAGACTTCTTTATAAGGTTCCTGAAGTTCATGAAGTACGAGATGAATCTGCAGCGCAGAGTCCTGATCCGCAATATGGTTTGCAATATCATCGGATGTTTCCGCAGCAGATGCATCGAAACAGGCATATTTTTGATTTTTGCGGCATTCATCAACTGCAAGGTTTTTGGCTATGCTGCACAGCCATGTGAATTCACGGGATTTCCCTTCATAGCCGTGTCGGGCAGTCAGCGCTTTATAAAACGTATTTTGTGTGATTTCTTCCGCCAGGGACTGATTTTTGACGATTGTCATCACGTAAGAGTAAACTTGCAGGTAATAGGAATTGTACAATTTTTCATAATTCAGAACCGGTCACCTCCTTTTTACACAGATTAGACGGCGAAAAGATGGTTTCGTTACAAACTTTTCCAAATTATTTTATAATATTTTTCATGGATTTAACAGGAAAGAATTTCAAGTGTCTATGTTTTAAGGTTAAGTTAAGGAAAACATCATAAGAAAATAATATGACAATTTTTAAAAAGTATATTACAATAAAAAGGTAGCAGGAGTAGTTAACAGAAAGGGGATTTTTATGGAAAATCTGATACCGTATCTTGTCCCGGCGGTTATTGTGGTGATCGTTGTATTGCTGTTATTGCTGGGATATGTGAAAGCACCGCCGGATATGGCATACATTATTTCCGGTGTGAAAAAGAAATCAAAAGTTGTCATTGGAAAGGCAAGTATAAGGATTCCGTTTTTTGAGCGTCTGGATAAACTGAATCTGCGTCTGATTCCGATTGATGTCAAGACGAGTAACGCCGTACCGACAGCGGATTACATCAATATCAATGTGGATGCCACGGTCAATGTCAAGATCAGTAATGATCCGGAGAAACTGCGTCTGGCAGCAGAGAACTTTCTGAATAAAAATACAGAGTACATAGCAAGTGTGGCACGTGAAGTGCTTGAAGGTAATGTGCGTGAGATTGTTGGTAAGATGCGGCTGGAGGAGATGGTTTCCGACCGTCAGAAATTTGCCAACCTTGTCAAAGAAAATGCGGAGCCGGATCTGGCAGCGATGGGACTGGATATCATCAGTTTCAATGTGCAGAATTTCGTTGATGGAAATGATGTCATTGAAAATCTCGGTATCGACAATATTGTAAAGATTAAGAAATCGGCAGCTATCGCAAAGGCCGAGAGTGAGAGAGATATTAAAGTTGCACAGGCAGCAGCGGATAAAGAATCCAATGATGCGGCAGTGGAAGCGCAGACAGAGATTGCGAAGAAACAGAATGAACTGGCAATCAAAAAATCAGAACTTCAGATGGAAGCCGATACAAAGAAGGCGATGGCAGATGCCGCTTACGAAATCCAGAAAGAGGAACAACGTAAGACCATCGAAGTTACCACGGCAAATGCAGATATTGCAAAGCAGGAGCGGGAAATTGAGTTAAAGCAGAAGCAGGTTGCCGTTACGGAGCAGTCGCTGGAGGCAGAAGTAAAGAAGAAAGCCGAGGCAGAAAAATATGCAGCCCAGCAGCGCGCGGAAGCAGAACTTTATCAGCGTCAGAAGGACGCAGAGGCAAAGCAGTTTGAGGCACAGCGGGAAGCGGAAGCGCAGAAGGCACAGGCAGAAGCCATGCGTTTTGCAAGAGAGCAGGAAGCAGCCGGTATCCGGGCAGTCGGTGAGGCAGAGGCATCTGCGATTCAGGCAAAAGGTATTGCGGAAGCAGAAGCCATGGAAAAGAAGGCAGAAGCATATGCGAAGTATAATAAGGCTGCAGTAGCGGAAATGATGATCAAGGTACTTCCGGATATTGCCGGAAAAGTTGCAGAACCGCTCGGTCAGATTGACAAGATCACAATCATTGGAGGTGGCGAAGGCGGCAGCAATGGTGTGGATCAGATTGCCGGAAATGTGCCGGTGGTCATGGCAAAAGTCTTTGAAAGCATGAAAGAAGCAACCGGAATTGATCTGGCAGATATTATCAACGCAGAGTCTTACGATGCGAAGGTAAACCGCAATGTGAATGTATCGGGACTTGATTCCGTGAACTTTGTAGTAAAGGATGACGGAACAAAGGTTACGATGGCAAAAGTGGAGCCGCAGAATAGTACAAAACCGGTAAGTACAGATGTACCGGAATCCGGAGAACAGGGATAAAACCAAAAGAAAGAGAACAGTGTCAGATGATAAATCGGGGCACTGTTCTCTTTTTGTCGGTGATGATTCATGCGAAATGTTTAAATAATAGGTGCAATTCGGAAAATTTTTCGTTATACTAAATATATGAAGATGAGGAAATGAAAGATAATCATACGCTCCCGACCGATGAGGGATTACAGGGAAATGAAAAAATGGAAACAGCAATCGCAGCATTACAGCAGGAAGCAACGGAAGAAGAGGTAAAAGGTTCAGGAAGTGTTATGTCTACGTTTTTGGCAGATATGCATCAGCTTTTTACGCGGCACTTCCTGTGGATGAAATCATAGGAATAAAGGAGAGACCACGTGGGCAGAAAAAAAGAGCAGGAACATAAAACTTTAGCCCGTTGGATCATTGATAAAACCAATACCGATCATTACAGGGCGGGGATGCTCAGTGGATGGAAACATCCGTATATCGATGCGGATGTTATGGAAATGGTGGGTGGAAGAAAACAGCTTTTGGATCAGGCAACTATCCTTGAAAATGAGACAAATGCGGGAAAGATGGGGAAGTTTAAGCCCGATTGGAAAGATGTAAAAACAAGTATTAAGAAAATTGATTATGATGTTGCGATTATTCCGGAATTGTGTGAAAGGGAACAAATCGAAGATCCAAGGGAAAGGCAGCTTCGTCTCATTGCCCGTGTGGAAAAATGGCGGAGAAAAGGACAGGATTGTGCATGGTTGTGCTCCTACTATGATGATTTATTGGATCTGTTGAACAGAGGCAAAGAGCAGAAAGAACTGGAAGATGAAACCTTTTTTGTATGTATAGATGCAGTTGCACATCAAAAGGACCACGTCTGGAAACGGGTGTTCAGTGCGCGTGTCCTTCACAATTCCAAATGTTTCCAAAAAAATTATGAGGATAGAATACTGTCTGTTTTAAAAGCAAAATCCCCATTTTATATAGAGGAAATGAGTGATGATGAACTGCTGGATGCGCATAATATTCATTCTTATGCGCAGACGCTTGAGTGGAAAGGCACACTGCAGTATATTATAAATGATGAAAAAGTAATTGATTCTTCATCACAGATTTATGGAACGATTATAAATACACAGACAATGGAACATGCAAGGGCGTATGCCCTATCAGGTTGCAAAAGAATCATGACAATTGAAAATAAAGCAAACTATGAGGCCATGTCTTATAGAAAAGATACTCTTTATATATTTTGTCATGGTTTTTTCTCTCCAAAGGAAGTTCGGTTTTTGAAGACGATTTGTGATCTGGTTTCTGAGGAATGTGAATTTTATCATTGGGGAGATCTGGATTATGGAGGAATCTGTATTTTCCAGTTTATTAAGGCGCAGGTATTCCCAAAACTTCTTCCATACAAAATGAGTCAGGAGGATTTTGAATTAGCAGTCAGGGAGGATGCAGGTATTTTATTAAAGGAAGATACCAGAAATAAGCTGATAAGGAAAAATGCAGGACTACTGGAACCATTAAAGGAAGCAATACTTAAGTCAGGTCTGACGATAGAACAGGAACGGCTGTTGTAGAAAATAAAGAGGAAATTCATTCATGATTTTAAAAAAGAAAATTCCAAAGGAATTTTATAAACTATTTCGCACGAAAAACCGTGATGCATATATGCAGTTTCTTGTGGCAATTTATGAGGAAAATAATGAAGTGTATACAGCACTTGGATTGACGATAGAGGAATGCCGTGTGATTATTGCAGATACAATTGCAAAGGCAAGGATTATCTGGGAGGATGAGGAAATAGAAGAAGAGGACGAGCCGGATACCTTATTTCCGGAAGATTCGCCGTCTGGCATATTGAATACCCTGATTCGGTGGGGATGGTTAAAAAGCGATTTTGATGAAAAGTTAAATACGTATATTATTTCTTTCCCGGAATACAGCCAGCTGTTTACGGAATTGTTTCAGAAGCTTCAGACAGAAGATGACAGCCGGGAGAGGGAAAGTATCCTTTCGATTTACAGTGCTTTGTTTACGTATCATTCGGACACAGAAAAAAATAATGATATTTTAAAAAACGCACTCCAGACGTCCAGACGGCTGGGGCAGCTTCTTTCCAATATGCAGGATGGAATGCGTTCCTATTTTGAGGAATTGTCGCAGAAAAAAAATTTTATTGGAATTCAGAAAGTTCTGGTAGAGGAAATTAACAACAGTGACAGTAAAAAATATGCAATTCTTACGACAACAGACAGCTTTTACCGTTATAAGGAAGCAGTTAAAGAACTGGTCAGCCAGATTCTTCGCGAAAATGACCAAAAAAGGGAACAGCTTGTAAAAGAGCGTACCGGACTTGTGGAGGGAACTGTTACCAGCAAAAGAAACCAGTATCGTCTGGAATATTGTGAAAGTGCCAGTCAGCTTGTGTATCAGGTGGAGCGGGAATTTGATCTGATCGAAAAAAAATATAACAAGCTGATCGAACAGAAAACTGTCTTTGCCAAGCGTGCACTGGCACGAATCCATTATATTCTGCAGGAAGGCTCTTCGGATGAAGATCACATTGTAAAGTTAATTAATTTGTTGGATCATCATGCAAACAGCCCACAGGTGTTAGAACAAATGCGTGACCGGATCAGAGTGGGAACACAGTTTAAGAATATAACCGATAGAAGTTTTTACAACCGGAAAAATGCGGAGGATGCAGGATTTCACCCGATTGCGATGGAAAAGCACAATGAGGAGACTCAGATGACCGATTTTGTACCAAAGCCGCTTTATACGAAAAAACAGTTGCAGGAATTCAGGCAGAAAAATATCGTGGATGGCAGATTTGTCACGGATGAACAGACGATTCAGTCCGTAGAAGATCTGGAAAAACTGCTGTTTTTGTGGCAGGAGGAAACGGAGGATACCAGACAGGAGGATATGGTACACATCGAGGGTGAGCTCAAAGGAGAGCAGGGGTTTGTTTTCTCAAGACTGATGATCGATGCAAAAAAAGGAGAGTAAAAAGAAATGTTGGAATACATGGAAAATGTTTCGCAGAGTGAGGCGGAAAATATTAGAAAAACCATACAGGATTTGTTTCGGCAGACCTGTATTTTGCAGACAAAGTGTGATCCGGTTACTCTGATCCAGAAGGATAATCCTCACTATCAGGTATGTGCGAGAAATCGGGAATTTATTGCAGATTATCTGCAGGTGCTTGACTGTGAACTGGTTCATGATCCGCAGGAACATATTTTCCGGATTACAGGAGATGGCGTGCTGACGGAGCGTATGACACTTTTAACAACGAAACTGGTGATCCTTATGAAATTGATTTATCGGGATAAAATTATGGGAGAAGGACTACATGCCACGACAACCAGTCTTGCGGAGATCCGAAGATATGGAAAGGAAACAAACCTGATTACGCGCAGACTGACCGCTCAGGAGTGGCAGGAGGCATTGATTCTGATGAAAACACACCAGATGATCGAACTGCCAAGTGCCATTGGAAATCTCGAAGACGATTCCCCGATTTATATTTACAGTACCATTAATATTTTCTGTTCAGCGGCAGATATTAATGAGCTGGTTGAAATGTTCAAAGGAGAAACCGGGGAAACGGAAGAACAAAAGGAAGCAGAGTATTCGGAAAAGACGCAGGATCAGTGGGAAACACAAGACGAAATGAGGAGTGAATAAATTGAGTCAGGCAAAAAAAGTTTTTACAAGGATGTGCCTTAACAACTGGGGAGGCATTGATCATAAGGTACTGGAGTTTCATGAATATGTGAATTTGTTCAGTGGAAAAAGCGGATCTGGAAAATCGACAGTGATGGATGCCATCCAGGTCATTTTGTATGGAAGTTTCTCACCGAGTTTTCTGAATAAAGCAGCGGATGATGCAAAAAATCGCAGAAGTGTGTTAAGTTATCTGCGCGGAGAACAAAAAGACGGATCTGCCAATCGTAAAGACTGTGATTTCTGTTCCGTCATTGCTCTGGAAATTGAAGATACCGGAACCCATATTACAACCTGTATTGGAATTGCGTTTGAAGTAAGAAAATCAGATTCTGAGATTAAAAAATTTGTGTATTTCAGTCACTCCGGGAAAATGCCGGAGTCTGAATATCTGACGGAACAGGGCGTCTGCTATTCCAATCAGGAGATCAAAAAGCTGGTCAGTGCCAGAACAAAATCCGATGACAACCGCGGAAAAGGGGATGTCAACCGTATCTATGGTTCGAAAGAGGCTTATCTGGGAACACTCTATGATGTAATACTTGGATATATTGATCAGAATCGTTTTATTACGATGGAAAAGAGCGCAATTGCCCTGAAAATGACCAATGGAACGGGACAGTTTATTCGTGATTATATGTTTCCAAAGAACACTTCCAATACCATTGCCACGATTAGTGAACAATTGGATTCTTACCGGCAGATCAAAGATAAAATAGAAGATCTGAGAAAACGAATCGAGATACTGACAGATATTCAGACATCCGGGCAGGAACTTGTGCGTCTGCAGTCCGATAAGATCCGGGCAGAGGCAATGATCCGCTGCATTGGAATTGAAGATTTGCGGGCAAGAATTCAGACCGCGGAAGAGGATAAAAAGATCATTGCAGAGAAACAGGAGCAGCTGCAGGGAAAGATAAAAGAACGTTCTGCTGTGCGTGGGGAGACCGAACAGGAACTGATTCAGGTCAGTGCAGATCTTAAGTCCAGTGATTTAGGTGGGAAACAGCAGCAGTATGAGGAACTGGATGCCCGTAGCCAGATGCTTGCGGATAATACGAGACAGTGGAACAAGATTCTTCTTGGAATGAAAAACTGGGAAGAAGATGATGTGATCACCGATTATATCAGTAATCCGGTTTTGAATCTGATCGCAGAACTTGGCAGTGGAAGCGTAACGGAGGAACTGTGCCAGAACCTGCATTTAAAAATTGAATCTGCCAAGCAGAATATCGAAAATGAAGTGGAAGATTACAGTGAGCAGAGACGCGAGATCGGGAAAGAATTAAAAGAAAAAAAGCGGCTGGTGGATGACATAAAACATAACCGCAAACCGTATGAGGAGAATTTGCGGTCTGCAAGAACGGCATTATCCCAACAGCTGAGTGATCGCTATGGAACGACAGTCAAAGTGCAGATTTTTGCGGATCTGTTTGATGTGCAGGAGGAAGAATGGAAGAATGCCGTTGAGGGACGCATGGGAAGACTGAAACGTTCCCTGATTACGGAACCACAGTATGCACATGAGGCAGCCGTTTTGTTTCGCAACATGAAGCAATATGAAAATGTGGATTTAATTAATTCCAAGGCGATTGCGGACAGTGAGCCGGATTGTATGGAAGGATCTTTATACGAAGCGGTAAAGACAGAGGATGCTTATGTGGATGTATGTCTGAAACGGTATCTGGGACATATTATGAAATGCAGGTCTGTGGAGGAACTGGAGCAGGTAAGGGATGGTGTGACACCGGACTGTTATTCGTATAGCAATTTTATTTTCCGGCATCTTAAGAAAAAAGACTATACGACAAGAGCGTGTATTGGACGTCGTGTTTCCAAGGCGCGGCTTACAGAATATGAAAACGATGTGGAAGATTTAAGCAGACAGGAGGCGGAATTGGATCATCTGCTGCGCAGATTAAAAGCGGCAAGAGAATTTGAGTGCCTGAAAGATGAGCCATCTCATTACGTGAAACTATCCCAGGCGGGTGCTGAGCTTGCAAAGGTAAATAAATCGAAAATGGAGCTGGAAGAGGTAATCCGTTCGCTGCAGGAAGGAACCTACAAAGAGCTTGAAGAGAAAGAAAAGGCATTAAAGAGCAGTGTAAAAGCCATTCAGGACGAGATTGATGCAATGCAGGCAGAACTGGCAAAGCTCACCAGCCGGTATGGACAGCTTTCCGGAGAAAATGAGTCCAGAAGACAGCAGCTGGAGGAAAAGCTGCAGGGATATGTTGCAAATGAAGAACTCAAACAGGAAGTGTGGGAACTATTAAAAAAGCAATCCGGGCAGTCCGTGATTAACAGGAAGAAGGCAGAGATTGCAGATCTGGCAGATAAGGAGCAGGAACAGGCAGAACGTCTGCAGATGGCGCGAAATAAATATATTCTTGCATATCCGGCCAGTGAATTCAGCGGAGCTGAGAAATCCAATGAAGCATATGAAAAAATGCTTGAACGGTACAGGACGGATTTTGAGCCGGCATACGAAGAAGAATTTGAAAAAAAGTGTGCATCCATCTATAAGAGTCTCCGGGAGAATGTCATTGCAACAATTCACGGAGATATCAAAGCAGCCAAACGGCACGCATATGAGATCAACCGCCTGTTGCGGGAAACCAATTTCTCAGACAGCACGTACCAGATTAAAATTGAACCGGCCAAAAATGAAAACGGACAGTTCTTTGATATGCTTATGGCAGAGGAACTCGACAGCAAGAATCTGGACAATGCCGGAATTGACGGTCAGATCAGTTTCGGAGAAGATGCATTTTATCAGAAATATGAGCAGAAGATCAAACTTCTGACCGACAAGTTTATGCCACCCAAAGACGAGGATGAGCATTTGCGGGCACAGAAGCGCAAAGAAATGGAACAGTACGCAGACTACAGAAATTATCTGTCATTCAGCATGTTTGAACAGGTAACCGATGAGCATGGAAATGTAATCCGGGAAAACTTTGTCGATGATATGGCGGGCAGGGATTCCGGTGGTGAGGGACAAAATCCAAAGTATGTAGCGCTGCTTGCAGGATTTGCCATGCTGTATATGCAGCAGAGTAAGCGGGATTCCAAAATCAAGCTGGTACTGCTGGATGAGGCATTTTCCAAAATGGATCAGGAGCGAAGCGCAGTCTGTCTGAAATATGCCAGAAAGATGGATCTGCAGCTGATTGTCTGTGTGCCGGATGAGCGTTTGCAGTCCTTGATCCGGAATGTGGACTGTGTATATGGATTCCGGCGGTTTAAAAACCGGATTTCCATGATGCATATTGATAAGGGGCAGTATCTGGAAATGATGGAAGGATAAAATTGGATAGTTGATTTTATTACCTCTGTAGTGGTATGATAATTTTATTGAAGATTACATACAAAAGAGGAGCATGGTTTTATGAAAAAAAGGTTTTATTGTCTGCTTGCAGCAGTACTTATGGCAGGTGCCTGTATCTGCGTACCGGTGGCAGAAGTGAAAGCAGAAGATGGTTATAATATTGATTCCTATGATAGTGATGATTGGTACGACAGTGATGATAGTCCAACGGATATGGTTCTGGATTTGTCTAATGTAACAATTGATAAAACCAGCCAGCCAAAGCGTATGCAGGAAAAATTTTACGACTGCAGTTCCCTGGTGTGGAAATCTTATCATAAGAATGGTGTAAATTTTGGAATGGCATATTATGCACCGGTTGCAGCGGATATGGGAAAATGGTGTGCACAGCATAAGAAACTTGTCAGCGGAGGTCTGAGTCAGGCAAATATACAAAATATGAAATTGAATCCAGGGGATGTGATGTTTGAAACCGGACAGAAAACGGAAGATATAAGGGGATCTATCATGTGGAAATGATTACCGGTTATATATTCTATGGATTTGATAGGAATGGAAAGGCAGAACTTGGAATTCAGTGGGCAACTGGAGATGAAAAATATTACCCAATGGGGCAGATGGTAGGCAGGCCGTAAAGGTCTGTCTTTTTTTGTCGGAATATGTTACAATGCAAAAAAATGAGAAAGAGGGAGAAAAGGATGTTTCAGTCACTTGAATATAAACACCCGAAATTTTATCAGGTATTCCGCCTGTTTATTGTGTTTTTTGCTTCACTTTTGTATGCGTGGAATCTGCGCTGTTTTGCCAAAACGGCAGGCCTGTTTCCGGGAGGATTTTCCGGATTGTCACTTTTATTACAGAAGATCGGGTTAGATTTTATCCATGTCAGTATACCGTTTTCGGTGTTTAACATCGGACTGAATCTGGTTCCTACTTACATTGCATATAAATTTATCGGGAAAAAATTTACTCTGTATTCTATTATTGTTATTGTACTGACGAGTATTTTTACAGATATGCTTCCGGCGTATGTGTTTACAAAGGATGTGCTGCTGATCAGTGTGTTTGGTGGACTGATCAATGGATTTGCCATCAGTCTGTGTTTAAATGTCGGCACCACCACGGGTGGCACCGACTTTATCAGCATCTTTTTATCACAGCAGAAGGGCATTGATGCATGGAATTATATTCTGGCAGGAAATGTGCTCATGCTTGTAGTTGCAGGTGCCCTGTTCGGCTGGTCGATTGCGTTGTACTCGATTATTTACCAGTTCTGCAGCACACAGATCATTCAGGCACTGTACAAGCGTTACCAGAAGGAAACGATGTTTATTATTTCTGATAAATCCAATGAAATCTATCGTGCCATCCGGGAACGGACCAACCATGATGCAACGTTATTCCAGGGGATCGGGTGTTATGAGGAAAAGCAAAAGACCCTGATTTATTCCGTCATTAATTCCGAGGCAAAAAGGGAGCTGCTTCCGCTTATCCGTCAGATTGATCCCCATGCTTTTATCAATGTTGTGCGGACAGAAGAACTTGCGGGGCGTTTTCATGATATTCCACATGATTAAAAGCTTTATGCAGATTCAATCTCATAAGTAAAGCCGGCATCCTCGATGGTTTTGATGGTATCCTGGATGCCCTGTCCACCGGCGGTCAGATAACCGGAGGCGAAGATGGAATCGACGACACTTAAAAGCTTTTTTTCTTCTCCTTTGAAATATACCTCACGGCCGGCGGCACAGCGGATATCTGACTGTGGAACCATCAGTCTTGCAAGGCAGAGGACTTTCATGCAGTATTCTGTGGTCAGACCGGAAATATCTTTATCGCCTAACGGAGTTCCCTTGATCGGAAGCAGAAAATTGATCGGCAGTGCTTCCGGCTGGATCTCACGCAGTTCCATCAGCATATCTACCACATCTTCTTTGCTCTCGCCCATACCGATGATTCCGCCACTGCAGATTTCAAATCCAATCTTCTGCAGCATATGAATATTTTCAACACGCTGGTCAAAGGTGTGGGTGGAGCAGATATGGCTGTAATAGGCGCGGCTGCTGTTTAAGTTGTGGTTGATGCGGTCAAGACCGGCATCGTAGAGCGTGCGTGCCTGTTTTTCCGTTAAAAATCCAATGGAACAGCACAGATGTGTGCCGGTTTTCTTCATGGCACGGATGCGTTCGGCAAGTTCTTCAATTTCCTCATCTGTAAATTTCATTCCGCTTAAGCCGATACAGTGGCGGCTTAAATGGTGTTCATTGACAAAATCGTTATCCTTGTACAGTTTCTCATCGGAAACCCATTTGTATTTTTCAATATCTGCGGTGGAACGGCAGGATTGTGCACAGTATGCGCAGTCCTGGGAACAGTTGCCGCTGCGGGCATTGGTCAGAATATGGATGCTGACGTGATTTCCTTTATATTTTCTCCGGAGTTTTTCAGCACGGGCGATCAGATCATCCAGCTGATCGTCCGGAGTGTTTAAAATAGAAAGAGCCTCCTCGCGGGAGAGAACCGGATCGTTTTCTTTTGTTGTATGCATTTGCTAAATACCTTCCTTGTGTGTAATTATTAACAATATGCATTCACTTTAGCATGGAAAAAATGAAATGTCAACGATGATGAGTGAATGGGTTGACAATAAAGAGTAAAAAACCCGGAGAATGAAAAAATTCTCCGGATTTGAAGTATTATAATAAAATTTTTGATTTATGCTTTAGTAAGCGGGACCCGTTTATAATAAGAAGAACCCCTGCGGCGATTCCTGTGGCAAGTACACAGATTCCGATCACGAGGCTTGATACGGCTGATGATCCCATTGCTTTATATATTTTCTCGTTCATAAAAACAAACCTCCTTAAATTGACGAAGTTTAATATCTTAATTCATTCTTATTTTAACACAACATCCGTTGACATTGCAACGTGGATTTGCTACAGTTGACAGTGTATGAATGAAATTAGAAAAATAACACGAAAATATATAGTAACTGAGAAAAATCAGGAGGCATAGAGATGGCAAAAATTATATTAACCGGAGATCGCCCGACAGGAAGACTGCATGTGGGACACTATGTAGGATCTCTGCGAAGAAGAGTGGAATTACAGAATTCGGGAGAGTTTGATAAGATTTTTATTATGATTGCGGATGCACAGGCGCTGACCGACAATTTTGATAATCCGGAGAAGGTGCGTCAGAATATCATAGAGGTGGCACTGGATTATTTGTCTGCGGGGCTGGATCCAGCAAAATCCACATTGTTTGTCCAGTCACAGATTTCCGAATTGACAGAGCTTACTTTTTTCTATGCCAATCTGGTAACTGTTTCCAGGCTGCAGCGGAATCCGACTGTTAAGTCAGAAATTAAAATGCGCAATTTTGAGACCAGTATTCCGGTCGGATTTTTTACATATCCGATCAGTCAGGCAGCAGATATTACTGCTTTTAAGGCAACGGTTGTACCAGCGGGAGAAGATCAGCTTCCAATGATTGAGCAGACAAGGGAGATTGTCCGTAAATTCAATTCCATTTATGATGAGGTGCTGGTGGAGCCGGATGTGCTGCTTCCGGAGAATGAGGCATGTATGCGTCTGCCGGGAATTGATGGAAAACAGAAGATGAGCAAATCCCTGGGGAACTGTATTTATCTTTCAGATACGGAAAGTGATGTCAAAAAAAAGATTATGAGTATGTACACGGATCCGACACATATTCAGATCTCTGATCCGGGACATCTGGAAGGAAACTGTGTATTTACCTATCTGGATGCCTTCAGCAAACCGGAGCATTTTGAAGAATATCTCCCGGAATATCATAATCTGGATGAATTAAAGGAACACTATACCAGAGGCGGTCTTGGAGATGTAAAAATCAAAAAATTCCTAAACAACGTCATTCAGGAAGAGCTGGCTCCGATTCGTGCGCGAAGGGCAGAATTTGAGAAAGACATTCCGGCAGTATATGAAATTCTGAAAAAAGGAAGTGATGCAGCGCGTGAAGTTGCAGCACAGACACTTTCTGAAGTAAAACAGGCGATGAAAATCAATTATTTTGATGATGAAGAACTGATTCGTGTACAGAGTGAGAAATATCAGGGTGTATAAAAAGAAAGGATCGGAAAATATGATGATGAAAAAGACAGGACTGCTGGCAGTACTGACAGCAGGAGTACTTTTACTTGCAGGATGCGGTGGGGAAGCAAAGACAATTGATGCGCAGGCTCTCGCAAAATCGCTTGCAACAGAGATTAAATACGACGATACATTAAAGGAACTGACAGCGGATGAAATTTCGATGCTTGTAGATTTACCGGAAGATGTTGATTCTGTTATGTATGCCGGAAGCGGTTCTACGGCAGAAGAGGTAGGTGTTTTTACCGCAAAAGATTCAAATCAGGCAAAAGAAACCATGGAAGATGTCCAGAAATATCTCGACGATCAGGCGGATTCTTTCCAGGATTATGTGCCGGAAGAGACAAAACGGATTGGAAATGCGGTACTGGAGCAGAAAAATCAGTATGTGGTTCTGTGTGTGTCCGGGGATTCGGACCAGGCAAAAGAAATTATAGAAAAGGCGTTTAAATAAAATGGTTTTTAGTAGTTTTGTATTTTTACTTGCGTTTTTACCGATCGTATTATTGCTGTACTATCTCTGCCCGGCAAGGCTTAGAAACCTTGTTTTATTGGTTTTCAGTCTGGTCTTTTATGCGTGGGGAGAGCCGGTCTATGTATTAATCATGCTGTTTTCGATTGTATTTGATTATGCGAATGGGCGGTTGATCGAGCACTTTAAAAACAAAAACTGTCCGGGGAAAGCAAAAGCCGCACTGATCGTTGATCTGTGCGGAAACCTTGCCATCCTCGGGTTTTTTAAGTACACGGATTTTGTTATCGGGAGTATCAATTCCATTACAGGGGCAGGGTTGTCGCTGCTGCATATAGCACTTCCGATTGGAATTTCTTTTTATACCTTTCAGACAATGTCTTATACGATTGATGTTTATCGCGGGGAGGTTGCAGCACAGAAAAACATTCTTACATTTGCAACCTATGTAACCCTGTTTCCGCAGCTGATCGCAGGACCGATTGTGCAGTATAAAACGGTGGAAAAAGAACTCATGCACAGAAAAGTCACGCTGGAAGATTTTTCCGAAGGAGCATTTCGTTTTTCCGTGGGTCTGGCAAAGAAAGTGCTTCTGGCAAATCAGATCGGAAGTCTGTGGAATTCCATTTCACAGCTGAATCACATGTCGGTGGCTACGGCATGGCTTGGTGCAATTGCATACAGTTTTCAGATTTATTTTGATTTTTCGGGGTATTCGGACATGGCGATCGGACTGGGCAGAATGTTTGGATTCTATTTCCTGGAAAACTTTAATTTCCCGTATATGTCAAAGACAATTACGGAATTCTGGAGACGCTGGCATATTTCCCTGAGTTCCTGGTTCCGCGAGTATGTATACATTCCGCTTGGGGGAAACCGTAAGGGTCTGGTACGGCAGCTGTTTAATATTATGGTTGTATGGATGCTGACCGGTCTGTGGCACGGGGCAAACTGGAATTTTGTACTCTGGGGTGTGTATTATGGTGTGCTTCTCATGATTGAAAAGTTGTTCCTGCTTAAATGGCTGGATAAACTTCCAAATTGGATCGGGCATATTTACAGCATGTTTCTCGTGGTTATTGGATGGACAATTTTTGCACAGACGGATATTCACCAGCTGGGAGAATATTTAAAGACAATGTTTGGAATGGGACATGTGGCAGTTGCGGATTCTGATTTCTTATATTTCCTTGGAAGTAATGCGGTACTTCTGGTGGCATTGATCGCGGCATCTATTGATTATCGTGTCTGGATGCGCAGATTAAAGCTTGGAAAAGATGCTACTGTATACGATACGATTGCAATGTCGAAGGGATGGATCATAGCAAAGCCGGTTCTCATGGTTGTGTTTTTGCTGGTGTCCTTTGCATTTCTGGTAGGGGACAGTTACAATCCGTTTTTATATTTCCGTTTTTAGGAGGCATAGATCATTGAAAAAAATCAGAGTGACAATGATCGTCATTTTTGTTGCGTTTCTTGCGCTGGTATCCGGTGGAAGCCTGCTGATGAAAGATCGTGAGTTCTCACCAAATGAAAACAGATATCTGGCAGAACCGCCCAGACTGACGGTTGACAATATATTGAGTGGAAAATTTCAGGATGGTCTTGAAAATTATCTCAGGGATCAGATCTGTTTCCGTGATGGATGGATCACGGTAAAAACCGGAATCCAGAAAGCCTGCAAAGACACGGATATCGGAGGGGCTTATGTGGGAAAAGACGGCTATGATTTTGAAAAAATCACACCGGAAGATGTGGATGAAAAACAGATTGCCCGCAATGTAAAAGCGGTGCAGGATTTTTTCGCAAAAGCTTCTGAAAATGTAGAAAAGGACCGGTTATCTTTTCTGCTTGTTCCATCATCCGGGCTGGTAATGGCCGATAAACTTCCGGCACATGCACGGCTGTTTGATCAGGCAAAGTATATTGACCAGATTGAAAAACAGATGAAGGACTGTCGTGTGACAGATGTGAGGGAAAAACTGCTTTCCCATAATGCGGATTATATCTATTACAAAACGGATCATCACTGGACGAGTGAGGGCGCTTACCTTGCCTATGAAACATGGTGTGACAGTACCGGGATGGAGAGCACGTTGCTGGCTGATCTGAAAAAACAGGTTGTAACCCCAAAATTCCGTGGAAGCCTGTATTCCAAAATACTGGATGCGGATTCGGCATATGACAGTATCTGGACGTATGGAGATACGAAGCAGAAGGCATACGGAAGTGATTGCAGTCTGACAATTGATGAAAAGAAACAGACAGACAGCTGTTACGATACAGCGCAGCTGAGTCAAAAGGATAAATATAAATACTTTTTCGGAGATAATTACGGAACGGTACAGATTGTATCAGACCATGCCAGACATCAGGATCGCAATCTGCTCGTCATTAAGGATTCGTTTGCAAACACCTTTGTGCCGTTTGCAACAGCAAACTATGGACAGATTACTATGATTGACTTACGGTATTATAATGGAAATGTAGAGGAATATATGAAAGAACATCAGATTACAGATGTACTCGTTCTCTATAATATTACAAATTTTATTTCAGACCGGAATCTGTATAAACTGGTCGGAAGAATTTAAAATGGAAAAGAGGTAAGATAAATGGTTTATAAGAGAGTAAGTAAAATAATCTTTGCTGCCATACTTGCCGTAACGGTGTTTTCGGGTTGCGGGAACAGGCAGGAAGAAGGAATAGATAAGACAGAAACAGAGACCACAACACAGAAAAGCACACAGGATTCCACACAGGATGTCACGCAGGAATCGGAAGAGGAAACAAAATATCCGTCCATCACTTCGGATGGAAAAATGAAAGATTACAAAAGTGTTGTGACAGTGGATGATACAGCATATGAGTTATACACATATCTGGACAAAGTAGCAGACAATTATGCAAAAAGTGTAAATAAGGTAGCGGATACTCTGGCCGGAAAATCGGATGTGTATGATCTTGTCATTCCCCTCAGTTCGGGAATTACATTTCCGGATAATTTGAAAGACAAAATCTCGTCTTCCGATCAGCATGACGCAATGCAGAAGATCCAGGCAAAAATGGACAAACATGTAAAAAACGTGGACGTATATGACGTGCTTATGCAGCATCGGACGGAGTATGAATATTTTCGGACGGATCATCATTGGACGACACTTGGTGCTTATTACGCATATACGGAATTCTGTAAAGCAAAAGGGATTACGCCGGAATCGCTGGATGCATATAGTAAAAAACAGGATTTTGACGGATTTCTGGGATCTTTTTATAATGATACTTCGGATGCAAAGCTGAAGGCGAATCCGGATACTGTGACAGCATATTACCCAAATGGTGAGAGCATATGCCATGTGACGGCATCGGATGGCAAAAAATATGACTGGCCGGTAATTTATGATGTTTCGAACTACAATGCGGGACTGAAATACAGTACGTTTATTGCAAGTGATAATCCATACACGGAAATTGAGAACAAGGATCTGTCGGATGGAAGTTCCTGCATTGTTGTAAAAGAATCGTTCGGAAATGCATTTATTCCATTTCTGGTTGATCATTATCAGACGGTGTATGTCGTGGATTACCGTTATTGGACAGGAAGTATCAGTAAACTTGCACAGGACAAGAAAGTGAATGATGTGCTGTTTTTGAATAATCTTTCCATGATTCGCAATAAAAGTCTGGTAGGAAAGTTATACAGAGTGCTATAATACATTACAGTAAATAATTCCGTACAGACGATACGAAAGGAGGGGAATCCGGTGGTTAAATATTACAGAACAGATGACCGAAAGATTCATGAAGAACCGACAATTCAGGATGGCGTATGGGTGCAGATGGTAAACCCCAGTGTCGCGGAGGGACAGATGGTCGCGGATGCTCTGGATATGGATGTTGAAGATGTGCTGGCCGCACTCGATGAAGAGGAGAGTTCCCGTATCGAACTACAGGATGGTTATACACTCATTCTGGTCGATATCCCGTCGATCGAGATCCGTCATGAAAAAGAATCGTATACGACCATACCGCTTGGTATTCTGATTACATCGGGTGAGATCGTTACAGTCTGTACGGAGGATACACCGGTTCTTCAGGCGTTTTTGAATAACCGTGTCCGGGAATTCAGCACGAAAAAAAAGCTTCGTTTTGTCTATCAGATCCTGTACCGGATTGCGGTGCTTTATCAGAGTGATCTTCGTATCATCGACAAGATGCGTACGGAGATCGAGGAACGTGTCGGGGATGATACGGAGGAAGTGGATCTGATTGCGCTGCATGAACTGGAATCGACACTGGTCTACTTTGCGACATCCCTTCGTGCCAACGGAGTAGTGCTTGACCGCCTGACAAGATACAAGCGGCTGGAGCAGTATCCGGAGGATAAGGAACTGCTCGGGGATGTAATCGTAGAGAACCAGCAGGCAATTGAGATGACAAGTATTTACCGTGACATCATAAACGGTACCAGAGAATTGTTGTCATCGGTCATCGATAATCGGATGAATTCCATCATGAAATCGCTGACAGTCATCACGCTGGTTATGGCGATTCCTACGGTTATTTCCGGAATTTACGGTATGAATGTCAACGAGCACTGGGTCCCGTTTGCCAATACTGCGCACGGATTTGCTATTATCATCGGAATTATGGTGATCATTTGTGTGATTATCCTGCTTCTTCTGCGAAAGAAGCGTATCCTCTAGCGGATTGAATTGCGGTATTGCAGCGGTGGGACATGAAAAGTATTTTTAAATGTCCGGATAAAATAGCTTACGTTTGGAAAGCCGCTCTGCAGTGCTGTCTCTGTGATGGAGAGACTTGTGGTTTCCAGCAGATGCTTTGCGTGGGATAACCGCAGGTACGTGATATACTGCGAGAGCGTAAGCTGGAAATGTTCCCGGAAATACCGGGAGATATATTTTTCGGACATATGGAAATGTCCGGCGAGATCGTGCAGAGAAATGCGAAAACAGTAATTTTGCTGAATATAAGATAACAACTCTTTCTGGAGACTGCTGGTGCTTTTGGTATGGCTGGGATAAAACAGATTCTGTTCTGCAATGAGAAGCACAAGTTTCAGAAGCAGGATGCGGGTGCCAAGCTGGTTTTGGTATCCGTTTTTTTGGTTCGTAGCAATACGGTCAGAGTTGGCGTTGATGATCTGATCAAGCAGAACGGATGCCTTTGCTGCTGTGTCGTGATCCTCTGGAAGTTTACAGGGAAAGGAGAGGGTGTGGTTCCGCAGGGGAAAGAAAAGTTCCCGTTCCAAAGAATCATCCGACTGAAACGAAATAAATTCGAGAGGAAACAGGAGGGTGTAGTAGTCGACATCCCCGGCTGCCGATCCCATCAGATGAAGCTGCCCCGGAGCAACAAAATAGACCGAACCGTCCTCAGCAGTATATTCTTTCCCGTCAATCAGGAGGTTTAAAGGTCCTTTTTTCGTGTAAATAACTTCAAGCTCATCGTGCCAGTGTACGGGAATCTGAAAAGCATGGAAAATATTGTGCATGTGATATTGTGTATAGGGGTAATTGTCTGTGCCGTGCGGACGGTTTTCCTTGAGTTCCGGATACATGAAGTCCCTCCTTCTGTCGGTTTCCTAAATTATAATGGAAAAGTAGAAATAATGCAATTATAAGACGATAAAATGCAAGCATTTTTTGAAAAAAGGGCATAAAATGAATACGAAAGAAAGGAGATACCATAAATGGAACAGAGGAGAAAAAATTTAACGCAGCTTTTTATTCCCATTTGTCTGGAAACACTTTTGTATATGCTTTCTGGAATGGTTGATACCCTGATGCTTTCGTCTGTAAATGATCAGGCGGTTGGGGCGGTGGGAACTGCGAATACATATATAGGGATTTTTATCATCATGTTTTCTGTGATCTCTTCGGGAATGGTAGCCGTTATGACACAAAATATCGGGGCGGGCAGGCCGGGGGTGGCATATCAGGCCAGACAGCTTGGACTGGCATTTAATGCAGTGCTTGGCGTAATAATGTCTCTGTTCTTATCACTCGGTGCAGGGACCATTCTCTCTGGGGTCGGTGTGGCAGATGCACTGATGCAGCCGGCGAAAACCTATCTGCAGATTGTGGGTGGATTTTGTATTTTGAATGCTTTGATTCCCATCTGCTCGAGTTATCTTCGGGCATTTGGTTTTTCGAAGGAACCGTTGTATGCATCAATTATCGGTAATGTTATTAATTTTTGCCTGAATGCATTTTTCCTGTTTGTACTGCACAAAGGGGTAGCGGGTGTTGCTACCGCCACGGTGATCTCACGCATCATCAATCTGGTGATTGTTGTACTGCTTGGTGCTGTTTTAGTGAAAGCAAAACAGCATCCGGAGAGAGAGAGCAACCGGGCAGTGATGGGACAGATCATCCGTATCGGGCTTCCATCTGCATGTGAGACCGCGATCTATAACGTTTCCATGACGCTGGTGATCCGTTTCCTGAATCAGATGGATGCGCAGGGGCTTAATGTGACAGCGCGTTCCTACACAATGCAGATCACAAATTTTTCCTATTGTGTAGGTGCGGCACTTGCACAGGCAAATGCAATTATGACGGGATGGCATATCGGTGCGAAAGAGTATGATGCGTGTGACCGTGGAACGAAAAAAGCAGCGGTGATCGGAGTGATTGTTGCAGTTATTCTGGAGACGGTGTTTACGCTTTGTTCCGGCTGGATTATGCAGCTGTTTTCCAAAGATCCGCAGATGGTGTCGCTTGTCGGCAAACTTCTGGCAATTGACATTGTGCTTGAGATGGGGCGTGTAACCAATCTGGTGTACGGGCAGGCATTAAAGACGAGTGGAGATGCCGTGTTTCCGGTAGTGATGGGTGCCTGCTTTATGATTTTGTGTTCAGTTGGGGGAACGTATCTGTTTGGAATCCGTCTGGGTCTTCTGGCCGTGGGCGCATACATCGGTATGGCTGGTGATGAATGCGTCCGTGCCGTTGGCATGTACCTTCGCTGGAAGAGCGGAAAGTGGAAAGAAAAGGGATTGGTTAAATCCCGGTAGCTTCGTAGCGCCCACTGGCACCACATGGAAGAACCAGTCCGTTGGAGGAAACCGGAAGACCGATCTCGCTGGCGGTGACTGTACCATTGGCGGTGCCAAGCACCGTGCTTATCATATAGGAAAGAACTGCCGGCTGCAGACCGGTGGTATATGAGTTAATCAGGAAGAAGAGCGGATTGTCCGTTAAAATCTGGCTGCAGAGCTGGATGAGCGGATAAACGCTCTCTTCTATTTTCCAGATTTCTCCTTTTGGTCCGCGACCGTAAGACGGCGGGTCCATGATAATGGCATCATAATGGTTCCCACGACGGATTTCCCGCTCTACAAATTTGACACAGTCATCGACCAGCCACCGGATCGGGGCATCTTTCAGACCGGAAGAAATTGCATTTTCTTTTGCCCAGGTGACCATGCCTTTGGATGCATCTACATGGGTTACGCTTGCACCTGCCGCAGCGGCCGCAAGTGTTGCCCCACCGGTATAGGCGAAAAGATTAAGAACCTTAACCTGGCGTCCTTTGGAAACGGCGTCTGCAATGAGCTGGGAAAACCAGTTCCAGTTGGCAGCCTGTTCCGGAAATAATCCGGTATGTTTAAAACTGAAAGGTTTTAAATGAAACGTTAACTTCTTATTAATAGGCAGGGAATATTGAATGGTCCATTCTTTTGGAAGCTGGAAAAATTCCCATTCTCCACCTCCTTTGGAACTGCGGTGGTAGTGGCCGTTCATTTTGCGCCATCCTTTTTCCTTTTTCGGAGTATCCCAGATTACCTGGGGATCTGGGCGGACGAGAAGATAATCTCCCCAGCGTTCGAGCTTTTCACCTTTTGAACAATCGATCACTTCATAGTCATTCCATTGATCTGCTAACCACATATATCATATCCTCCTGATTTCCATCTGTATAAAACAGTAACATTATATGAAAAATAGAAAAAATAATCAATCATTAAATTTTGGGGCGAAAAAACGTAAAAGAAAAAATAAAAAAAGTTCTTGCTTTTTTGGAAAAGACCATGTATAATATCAATTGCTGTGGCATGATAGCTGTGAAACGTGAGGTTGCTGCCTATGTGGCAGGTTTTCCGTGGAGCGAATGTCAAGTTAGGAAACTGACGACAAGTCACTGTACAAACAATATGGTCTATCAAAGATAGAAACAACGTGTGAAAAAATGCGAATCGCCTGACAATGGGGCGATACATCGGAGATGTACCGCAGGACACACACGGAGAAGTGTACAGTCACCGCTTGTCGTACTATTTACAAAGTGCGAAAAGGAGGCGACTTTTTTTATGGCAAGTCAAGTAATGAGAATCACTCTCAAGGCTTATGATCACGAATTAGTTGATTCATCAGCAAAGAAAATCATCGAGACTGTAAAGAAGAACGGATCACAGGTGAGCGGACCGGTACCTCTTCCTACTAAGAAGGAAGTAGTTACAATTCTTAGAGCTACTCACAAGTACAAAGATTCCCGTGAACAGTTCGAGCAGAGAACTCATAAGAGACTGATTGATATCGTTACACCAACTCAGAAGACTGTTGATGCTTTATCACGTCTTGAGATGCCAGCAGGTGTTTACATCGATATTAAAATGAAACAGAAATAATAACTGTTTCGACAAATTATTTCGTAAGTCCTGATTAGTTATTTCATATAGATATGGCTGCTCTAGGATGAACGGTTCCGCTACTCCACTGCAGATCAGCAGGTGGGCAAGAGGCGTTCCGCTGTAGAAAACAGGAGGTTAAACAATGAAGAAAGCGATTTTAGCAACAAAAGTCGGAATGACACAGATCTTCAATGCAGACGGCGTATTAGTGCCGGTTACTGTATTACAGGCTGGTCCTTGTGTTGTTACTCAGATTAAGACAGTAGACAACGATGGATACAGTGCAGTTCAGGTTGGATTTGTTGACAAGAAAGAAAAGACTGTTAACAAAGATGCCAACGGAAAGAAAGAAATTCGCAACAGACATGGCGTAAACAAGGCTCAGATGGGTCACTTCGCTAAAGCTGGTGTATCTGGTAAGAGATTCGTTCGCGAGTTCAAGTTTGAGAACGCAGACGAGTATAAGTTAGCAGATGAAATCAAAGCTGACATCTTCGCAGAAGGTGACAAGGTTGATGTTACTGCTATTTCAAAAGGTAAAGGTTTCCAGGGTGCTATTAAGAGATTAGGTCAGCACAGAGGACCGATGGCTCATGGTTCTAAGTTCCATCGTCATCAGGGTTCTAACGGTGCATGTTCTTCTCCGAGCCGTGTATTCAAGGGAAAAGGAATGCCTGGACACATGGGTAGCGTAAAAGTTACAACTCAGAATCTTGAAGTTGTAAGAGTTGACGCAGAGAACAACTTACTGCTGATCAAGGGTGCTGTCCCAGGAGCAAAGAAAGCTCTCATCACAGTAAAAGAGACCACAAAGTCTGGTAAATAGTGCAAAGTAAGAAAGGAGGAACTTTACGATGGCTAAAGTAGCTGTTTATAATATGGAAGGTAAAGAAGTTGATTCTATCGAATTAAACGATTCCATTTTCGGCGTAGAAATTAATGAGCATTTAGTTCATATGGCTGTGCTTCAGCAGCTTGCAAATAATCGTCAGGGAACACAGAAGGCTAAGACACGTTCTGAAGTTCGCGGTGGCGGAAGAAAACCATGGAGACAGAAGGGAACCGGTCATGCAAGACAGGGATCTACACGTTCTCCACAGTGGACAGGCGGCGGAGTTGTATTCGCTCCGGTACCAAGAGATTACTCATTCAAGCTCAACAAGAAAGAGAAGAGAGCTGCATTAAAGTCTGTTCTGACTTCTAAGGTAGCAGAGAACAAGTTCGTAGTTGTTGATGAGCTGAAATTAGATGAAATTAAGACAAAGAAGTTCGTACAGGTTATGGACAATCTGAAAGTTGAGAAGGCACTTGTTGTATTAAACGACATGGACACAAACGTGATCGCATCTGCAGCAAATATTCCAACTGTTAAGACTGCTCAGACAAACGAGCTGAATGTATTTGATGCATTAAAGTATGACAAGGTAGTTGTTACAAAGGCTGCTCTTGCAACAATCGAGGAGGTGTATGCATAATGGCAAACGTACAGTATTATGATGTAATCCTCAAACCAGTAGTAACTGAGAAGAGTATGAATGCAATGGCTGAGAAGAAATATACATTTCTTGTTCATCCGGATGCAAATAAAACTATGATCAAGGAAGCCGTAGAGAGAATGTTCGAGGGAACAAAGGTTGCCAAGGTCAACACAATGAATTGTGAAGGCAAGAACAGAAGACGTGGAATGGTAACAGGAAAGACTGCTAAGACAAAGAAAGCAATCGTTCAGTTAACAGAGGACAGCAAGGATATCGAGATCTTCGCTGGATTATAATTCCATAAGGAGCACTTGCATAAGAGTTGCTTCGCAAGCAAGTGCGTAATAGCGATATATCGAAGATATACCGCACGTAATGCTTCAGAGAAGCATTACAGGCTATGTGTCAGCGATGACACGATAATGAAAACATCGAAAGGAGAAAAACAATGGGAATTAAGACATATAACCCATATACACCTTCCAGAAGAAATATGACTGGTTCTGATTTCTCTGAGATCACTAAGACAACTCCTGAGAAATCCCTTACAACTTCTTTAAAGAAGAACGCTGGTCGTAACAATCAGGGTAAAATCACAGTTAGACACCAGGGTGGTGGAAACAGAAGAAAATACAGAATTATCGACTTTAAGAGAAGAAAAGATGGTATTCCGGCAACCGTAATCGGTGTTGAATACGATCCGAACAGAACAGCAAATATCGCACTGATCTGCTATGCAGATGGTGAGAAAGCATATATCCTTGCTCCTGCAGGATTAACCGACGGTATGAAGGTTATGAACGGACCAGAAGCAGAGGTAAGAGTTGGAAACTGTTTACCACTTGAGAATATTCCGGTTGGTACACAGATCCATAACATCGAGTTACTGCCAGGTAAGGGCGGACAGTTAGTACGTTCTGCCGGACTCAGCGCACAGCTGATGGCTAAGGAAGGAAAGTATGCAACACTTCGTCTTCCTTCAGGCGAGATGAGAATGGTTCCAATTCAGTGTAGAGCAACAATCGGTGTTATCGGAAACGGTGACCACAACCTCGTAAATATTGGTAAGGCTGGACGTAAGCGTCACATGGGTATCCGCCCAACAGTTCGTGGTTCTGTTATGAACCCTAATGACCATCCACACGGTGGTGGTGAAGGTAAGGCTCCGGTAGGTCGTCCAGGACCATGTACTCCATGGGGCAAGCCTGCACTTGGTTTAAAGACCAGAAAGAAGAACAAGCAGTCTAACAAGCTTATCGTAAGAAGAAGAGACGGTAGAGCTATCAAATAATTAGGAGGTTTATGAAATGGCACGTTCACTTAAAAAAGGACCATTTGCTGATGAGAGCTTACTCAAAAAAGTAGATGCTATGAACGCTTCCGGAGACAAGTCCGTAATTAAGACCTGGTCCCGTCGTTCTACTATTTTCCCATCTTTCGTTGGACACACAATCGCTGTTCATGACGGAAGAAAGCATGTTCCGGTATATGTTACAGAGGACATGGTTGGACATAAGCTCGGTGAGTTCGTTGCAACAAGAACTTACAGAGGACATGGAAAAGACGAAAAGAAATCAGGCGTGAGATAAAATAATATTTAGTGGAAGGAGGTTTCATCCATGGCAAAAGGACATAGATCCCAGATCAAGAGAGAGAGAAACGAAGTAAAGGACACAAGACCTTCAGCTAAGTTATCTTATGCTAGAGTGTCAGTACAGAAGGCTTGCTTCGTATTAGATGCAATTCGTGGTAAGGATGTTGCGACTGCACTTGCAATCGTATCCTACAACCCAAGATACGCTTCAAGCGTTGTAGAGAAGTTATTAAAGTCAGCAATCGCTAACGCTGAGAACAATAACGGAATGAAGGCAGAAAACCTTTATGTAGCAGAGTGCTACGCAAATAAGGGACCAACAATGAAGAGAATTCATCCTCGTGCACAGGGTAGAGCTTATAGAATCGAAAAGAGAATGAGCCACATTACAATCGTGCTCGATGAAAGATAGGAGGCAATCATGGGACAGAAGGTTAATCCTCATGGATTAAGAGTCGGCGTTATCAAAGATTGGGATTCTAAATGGTATGCAGATGGAGATTTCGCTGATTACTTAGTAGAAGATTACAATATCAGAACATTTCTGAAGAAAAAATTATACGCAGCTGGTGTTTCTAAGATTGAGATCGAAAGAGCATCAGATCGTGTGAAGGTTATCATTTACACAGCTAAGCCAGGTGTTGTAATTGGTAAGGGCGGCGCTGAGATCGAAAAGATCAAGGCAGAAGTTCAGAAACTTACAGATAAGAAGTTAGTTGTAGATATCAAAGAAGTAAAGAGACCAGATCGTGACGCTCAGTTAGTAGCTGAGAACATCGCTTTACAGCTTGAGAACCGTGTTTCTTTCCGTAGAGCAATGAAGTCCTGCATGGGTCGTGCAATGAAGACCGGTGCAAAGGGAATTAAGACTTCCTGCTCAGGACGTCTTGGTGGAGCTGATATGGCCCGTACAGAGTTCTACTCTGAAGGAACGATTCCGCTTCAGACACTTCGTGCAGATATCGATTATGGATTCGCAGAGGCAGATACCACTTACGGTAAAGTAGGCGTTAAGGTTTGGATCTACCGTGGCGAAGTGCTTCCTACAAAGGCTAATAAGGAAGGAGGAGCTCAGTAATTATGTTAATGCCAAAGAGAGTAAAACATCGTAAACAGTTCCGTGGTTCCATGGCTGGTAAAGCAACCAGAGGAAACAAGATCACATACGGTGAGTATGGTATCGTATCATTAGAGCCTTGCTGGATTAAGGCAAATCAGATCGAGGCAGCCCGTGTTGCTATGACAAGATATATCAAGCGTGGTGGTAAAGTCTGGATCAAGATCTTCCCAGAGAAGCCTGTAACTCATAAGCCTATGGGTGTTCGAATGGGTAAAGGAAAGGGTGCCCTTGAGTATTGGGTAGCTGTAGTGAAACCAGGTAGAGTATTATTTGAAATCTCCGGTGTTCCGGAAGACGTAGCGAAAGAAGCTTTACGTCTTGCTACACATAAATTACCTTGCAAATGTAAAGTAGTTTCACGTGCAGATTTAGAAGGCGGTGAGTCAAATGAAAACTAGTGCATATTTAGAAGAATTAAAGTCACTTACTGTTGCAGATTTACAGTCACAGTTAGTTGATGCAAAAAAGGAACTTTTCAATTTGAGATTCCAGAATGCAACCAATCAGTTAGATAATACAGCCAGAATTAAAGAAGTTCGCAAGAATATTGCTAGAATTCAGACTGTTATCACCGAGAAAGCTAGCGTTGCTGAATAAATCCAATTCTCAGAAAGGAGACTTCGGTCGTGGAAGAAAGAAATCTTAGAAAAACACGTGTAGGTGTTGTTGTAAGCGATAAGATGGATAAGACAATCGTTGTAGCTGTAAAGAACAACGAGAGACATCCACTGTACAACAAGATCGTTAAAAAGACTTATAAGTTAAAGGCTCATGACGAGAACAACGATGCTAAGATCGGCGATACCGTCAGAGTTATGGAAACAAGACCATTATCTAAAGATAAGAGATGGAGACTTGTAGAAATCATGGAAAGAGCAAAATAATAAAAGGAGGCTACAAGCATGGTACAGCAGGAAAGCAGACTCAAAGTTGCGGACAATACTGGCGCAAAAGAGTTACTTGTTATCCGCGTAATGGGTGGATCTACCAGAAGATATGCGAACATCGGCGATGTGATCGTTGCTACTGTTAAAGATGCAACACCAGGCGGTGTTGTTAAAAAGGGCGATGTTGTAAAAGCCGTAGTTGTTCGTTCAGTAAAGGGTGCCCGTCGTAAAGATGGTTCCTATATTAAGTTTGATGAGAACGCAGCAGTTATTATCAAGGACGACAAAACTCCGAGAGGAACTCGTATCTTTGGACCAGTAGCTCGTGAGCTTCGTGAGAAACAGTTCATGAAAATTGTTTCTCTGGCTCCAGAAGTATTATAGGAGGAACGAAGATGGCAAGTATGAAGATCAAAAAAGGCGATATGGTAAAAGTTATCGCTGGCAGAGATAAAGACAAAGAGGGCAAGGTTATTGCCGTAAATAAAAAAGACAACACACTCCTCGTTGAAGGCGTTAACATGGTTACCAAGCATGCAAAGCCAAGCATGGCAAACCAGCAGGGCGGAATCCTTCATCAGGAAGGACCTATTGATGCATCTAACGTAATGTTCCTTCACAAAGGAAAAGCTACCCGTGTAGGTTTCAAAATGGACGGAGACAAGAAAGTACGTTATGCGAAATCAACAGGCGATGTTATCGATTAATTGAAGAGAGGAGGACAAAACATTGAGTAGACTTAAAGAGCAGTACGAAAATGAGATCAAAGACGCAATGATCAAAAAGTTCGGATACAAGAATACAATGGAGGTTCCAAAGCTTGACAAGATCGTAGTTAACATGGGTGTTGGTGAGGCTAAGGAGAACGCAAAGCTTCTTGAGGCAGCTGTAAAGGACATGGAGGCTATTACCGGTCAGAAGGCTGTTACAACAAAGGCTAAAAATGCGATCGCAAACTTCAAGATCAGAGAGAACATGCCAATCGGATGTAAGGTTACCTTACGTGGCGAGAAGATGTATGAGTTCGCTGATCGTCTGATCAACTTAGCATTACCTCGTGTACGTGACTTCCGTGGCGTTAATCCGAACGCATTTGATGGTCGTGGAAACTACGCACTTGGTATCAAAGAGCAGATTATCTTCCCAGAGATCGAGTACGATAAGGTAGATAAGGTTCGTGGTATGGATATCATCTTCGTTACAACTGCAAAGACAGATGAAGAGGCACGTGAGTTATTAACTCTGTTCAACATGCCATTTGCTAAATAATCAGGAGGGAATTTTTAATGGCTAAGACAAGTATGAAAATTAAACAGCAGCGTAAACCAAAATTCTCTACCAGAGAATATACACGTTGCAGAATTTGTGGACGTCCACATTCAGTTTTAAGAAAATACGGAATCTGTAGAGTATGTTTCCGTGAGTTAGCATATAAAGGTCAGATTCCAGGCGTTAAGAAGGCATCCTGGTAAACCTTTAAGAGAAAAGTTGTAGTCCAAAAGGAGGAAAAATGTCATGATGATGACAAGTGATCCAATTGCAGATATGCTTACAAGAATCCGTAATGCAAATACTGCAAAACATGATACAGTAGATATTCCAGCTTCTAAGATCAAAGTTGCTATCGCTGGCATCCTTGTTGATGAAGGTTTCATCGAGAAGTATGACATCATCGAGGATGGTAACTTCAAGACAATCCGTGTCACATTGAAGTATGGCGCTGATAAGAATGAGAAGATCATTACAGGAATTAAGAGAATTTCCAAGCCAGGTTTACGTGTATACGCTGGCAAGGATGAAATCCCGAGTGTACTTGGTGGATTAGGAATCGCAATCCTTTCTACGAACCAGGGAATCGTTACCGACAAGGAAGCAAGAAAGCTTCAGGTTGGTGGCGAAGTATTAGCATTTGTATGGTAGTCAAAACCAGATAGAAACTATTAACATCCAATAAATACAGGAGGTACGGGCATGTCACGTATAGGAAGAATGCCAATCGCAATTCCAGCTGGAGTAACAGTTGAGATCGCAGAAAATAATCATGTGACTGTAAAAGGTCCAAAGGGTACTTTGGAGAGAACTCTTCCATCAGAGATGGATATTAAGGTTGAGGGCTCTGAAGTCGTAGTTACAAGACCAAACGATTTAAAGAAAATGAAATCCTTACACGGATTAACAAGAACACTGATAAACAACATGGTTGTTGGTGTAACTGATGGTTACACCAAGACCCTTGAGGTAAACGGTGTAGGTTATAGAGCACAGAAGTCCGGAAAGAAGTTAACACTTCACCTTGGATATTCTCATCCGGTTGAGATGGAAGATCCGGAAGGACTTGAGGCAGTTGTTGAAGATAACAAGATTATCGTTAAAGGTATTGACAAAGAAAAAGTTGGCCAGTACGCAGCTGAAATCAGAGATAAGAGAAGACCTGAGCCATATAAGGGCAAGGGTATCAAGTATGCTGATGAAGTTATTAGACGTAAAGTTGGTAAGACTGGTAAGAAATAATTAAAGGAGTGGACAAGAAATGGTTAGTAAAAAGTCAAGAACAGAAGTTCGTGAAAAGAAGCATAGCAGAATGCGTAATCATCTTGCAGGTACAGCAGAGCGTCCTCGTTTAGCTGTATTCAGAAGTAATAACCATATGTATGCTCAGATTATTGATGATACAGTTGGAAATACACTTGTTTCTGCTTCAACTCTGGATAAAGATTTAAAGGCAGAGCTTGAGAAGACTAATAACGTTGATGCAGCAGCAAAACTTGGTACTGTTATTGCAAAGAAAGCATTAGATAAGGGTATTACCACAGTTGTCTTCGATCGAGGCGGTTTTATTTACGCAGGCAAGGTAAAGGCATTAGCTGAAGCAGCAAGAGAAGCTGGTTTAGAGTTTTAGGAGGAGACAAACATGAAACGTGAAATCATTGATGCGAGTCAATTAGAATTAGTTGACCAGGTTGTTGACATCAAGCGTGTAACAAAGGTCGTTAAGGGTGGACGTAACATGCGCTTCACAGCTCTCGTTGTTGTTGGTGACAAGAATGGTCATGTTGGTGCAGGTCTTGGAAAGGCTGCTGAAATTCCTGAAGCAATCCGCAAAGGAAAAGAAGATGCAATTAAGAGCCTCATCAGTGTTAAATTAGACGAGAATAACTCTATTACACATGATGTAACAGGAAAATACACAGGTGCTTCCGTATTATTAAAGAAGTCTCCTGAAGGTACTGGTATCATCGCAGGTGGTCCGGCTCGTTCCGTATGTGAGCTTGCAGGTATCACAAATATCCGTACAAAATCATTAGGATCAAATAATAAGCAGAACGTTGTACTTGCTACTATCGAGGCACTTTCTCAGTTAAGAAGCCCGGAAGAAGTTGCAAGACTTCGCGGTAAATCTGTAGAAGAAATCTTAGGTTAAGGAGGAGCGACTAAGTCATGGCAGATAAAGTAAAAGTTACACTTATTAAGTCAACAATCGGTGCTGTTCCGAAGAACAAGAAGACAATCGAAGCTCTTGGATTAACTAAGTTACACAAGACTGTAGAGTTACCAAACAACGCAGCTACACAGGGCGCGCTTCGCAAGGTTGCACCATACGTTAACGTAGAAGAAGCATAGAATAAAATAAGGAGGTGCCAAAATGGATTTATCTAGTTTAAAAGCAGCAGAAGGCTCCGTACACAGCGATAACTTCAGAAGAGGTCGTGGACACGGTTCAGGAAATGGCAAGACTGCTGGTAAGGGCCATAAGGGTCAGAAGGCTCGTTCTGGAGCACCAAGACCAGGGTTCGAAGGTGGCCAGATGCCATTATACAGAAGATTACCAAAGAGAGGTTTCAAGTGCAGAAACTCTAAGGAAATCATCGGAATTAATCTTTCAGCTCTTGAGAAATTCGATAATGACACTGTAGTATCAGTAGATACACTGATCGAAGCAGGTATCGTTAAGAACCCAAGAGACGGCGTAAAGATTCTTGGAAATGGAGAATTTACTAAGAAGCTTACAGTCCAGGCTAACGCTTTCAGTGCTAGTGCCAAGGAGAAGATTGAAGCTCTTGGTGGAAAAGCTGAGGTGATCTAATGTTTAAGACACTGCGTAATGCATTTAAAGTAAAGGACATTCGAGATCGAATTCTTTTTACTTTTTTGATGCTGATCATCATCCGGATCGGAAGTGAACTTCCGGCTCCGGGGGTTGATGGGGAAGTGTTTAAACAGTGGTGGGCAAGCCAGTCTGCAGACGGACTTGGATTTTTCAATGCGATTACAGGTGGTTCTTTCCTGAATATGTCTGTATTCGCACTGAATATTACACCGTACATTACTTCATCCATCATTATTCAGCTGCTTACCATTGCGATTCCGAAGCTTGAAGAAATTCAGCGTGACGGAGAAGAGGGAAGAAAGAAGATGGTTGCACTTACCCGTTATGTGACCATCGTTCTTGCATTGATTCAGTCTATAGCAATGACAATCGGTTTTTACCGTGGTGGATATCTCACCGGCCAGGGACCTTTAGCCGTTATTGAGGTTATTACAGGACTTACGGCAGGATCTGCAGTTCTTATGTGGATTGGTGAGCGCATCACAGAGAAAGGTATCGGAAATGGTATTTCCATTGTATTGGTTATCAACATCATTTCACGTATGCCGGAAGATATGGGAACTCTTTGGAGTCAGTTCATTGCGAACAAATCCATTCCAAAGGGAATCGTGGCAGGCCTGATCATTATTGCAATCATCGTTGCAATGGTAGTATTCGTAGTAGTACTTCAGGATGCAGAGCGTAGAATCCCAGTTCAGTATTCCAAGAAGCTGCAGGGAAGAAAACAGGTGGGTGGTCAGTCCACACACATTCCGCTTAAGGTCAATACCGGCGGTGTAATCCCTGTCATCTTTGCACAGTCACTGTTACAGACACCAGTGATTATCGCAGCGATTCTTGGAAAAGGTAATGGAACAGGTATCGGAAGCAAGATCTTAAAGGGAATGTCCCAGTCTAACTGGTGCAATCCGGAAGAGCCGATCTACAGTATCGGACTTGTGGTTTATATTCTGTTAATTATCGCGTTTGCATATTTCTATACACAGATTACATTCAATCCTTTGGAGATTGCAAACAATATGAAGAAAGCCGGTGGTTTTATTCCGGGTATCCGTCCTGGAAAGCCTACCAGTGATTATTTAAATCAGATACTCAACTACATTGTATTCATCGGAGCAGTTGGTCTGTCCATCGTTGCATTTATTCCAATTTTCTTCAACGGTGTATTTAAGGCAGATGTTTCTTTCGGTGGTACATCAATCATCATTATTGTCGGTGTTGTTATTGAGACAATTAAGCAGGTTGAGTCACAGATGAGAGTTCGCTATTACAAGGGATTTTTGAACGACTAATTATATTTTGGAGATACTGGATTCCGGTATCTCCATTTCCCTTATGATACGGGGAGCAATTCTTCTATATAAAAATATATCGTGTTTAATAACAGAAATGGAGAAATGATATGAAGATTATTATGTTAGGGGCTCCGGGGGCAGGAAAAGGAACACAGGCAAAGCAGATTGCTGCAAAATACCAGATTCCTCATATTTCCACCGGTGATATTTTCCGTGCAAATATCAAAAATGGTACAGAGTTAGGAAAAAAAGCAAAAACATATATGGATCAGGGTGCACTTGTGCCGGATGAACTGACCTGTGATCTGGTTATGGATCGTATCCAGCAGGATGACTGCAAAAACGGATTTGTTCTGGACGGATTTCCAAGAACAATTCCACAGGCGGAAGCTTTAGATGCAGCATTAAAGAAAATCAGCCAGACGATGGATTATGCAATTGATGTTGATGTTCCGGATGAGAATATTGTAAAACGTATGGGTGGAAGACGTGCCTGCTTAAATTGCGGGGCAACATATCATATCGTATTTAATCCGACAAAGGTGGAAGGCAAGTGTGATGCCTGTGGAGCGGAAACCGTACTTCGGGATGATGACAAGCCGGAAACTGTACAGAAGCGTCTGTCTGTATATCATGAACAGACACAGCCACTGATCGATTATTACAAGGCACAGGGAATCCTGAAATCCGTTGACGGAACCAAGCCAATGGATGAAGTGTTTACCGATATTGTTGCAATCTTAGGTGAATAAGATGAAAGTAACGATCAAATCTGCTGAAGAGATTAAAAAAATGCGCCGCGCGGGGGAAATCCTCGCTGCCGTGCATCAGAATCTTGCAAGAGAAATCAAACCTGGGATGTCTACTTTGGACATTGACCGGTTGGGGGAAGAGATGATCCGCGGATATGGATGTATTCCTTCATTTAAAAATTATTGCGGATATCCGGCGTCCATTTGTGTTTCGGTAAACGAAGAAGTGGTGCATGGGATTCCGACAGACAAAAGGATCATCAAAGAAGGAGATATTGTCAGTCTGGATGCAGGAGTTATTTATGAAGGCTATCATTCAGATGCGGCGAGAACCGTTGCAGTCGGAGAAGTGAGTGAGGAGGCAAAGCTTCTGATCGAACGGACCAGACAATCCTTTATCGAAGGAATGAAAAAAGCAGTGGCTGGAAATCATCTTTATGATATTTCCGCAGCAATTGGTGACTATGCAAATCAGTTTGGATATGGAGTGGTCGAGGATCTTTGTGGACATGGAATTGGCAGCCATCTTCATGAAGAACCGGAGATCCCGAATTTCAGACAGTCACGGTTTCGCAGAGGAATTAAGCTAAAACCAGGGATGACACTTGCCGTGGAGCCGATGATTAATGTGGGAACCAAAGATGTACTCTGGATGGATGATGAGTGGACCGTTGTCACGGAAGATAAGTCATTATCCGCTCACTATGAGAATACGATACTTATTACAGATGGAAAACCGGAGATCCTTTCTCTGACAGAAGAGGAAAAGAAAGCCGGATTTTTAAATCTCTTTTAACAACAGGAAAATGGAAAAGAGTCGATACAGGAGGAAAGAAAGTTATGTCAAAAGCAGATGTTATTGAAGTGGAAGGCGTAGTAGTAGAAAAACTGCCAAACGCTTTTTTCAAAGTAGAACTTGAGAATGGTCACCAGATTCTGGCAACGATCAGCGGAAAACTTCGTATGAATTTTATTCGCATCCTGCCGGGAGATAAAGTAACAATTGAAATGTCCCCATATGACCTGACAAAGGGAAGAATCATCTGGAGAGATAAATAAAAAATATGTTGACTTCCACAAGGTGTCTGTGTATAATATTATTCGGACACTTTTTGGAAAGTACCTGAAAAATGCGGAAAACCGCAGAAACAGGGCTTTTATAGAGAAAGGAGGATTTGCTGTGAAGGTAAGATCATCAGTTAAGCCTATTTGCGAGAAATGCAAAGTCATCAAGAGAAAAGGAAGCATCAGAATTATCTGTGAGAATCCGAAGCACAAACAGAGACAGGGTTAATTACTTCTTGACAGAAGAACCCTGTTATTTGTGCGCTATGGTCAGTTTATAACAGACTGGCGAAAGCAGCATCGCATTTGCGATGAAATCATTATGTGCGGCTGCAGCGCAGTGAATTTGCGCTGTTCATAATAAACAGAGGCATAGTCTGGTCTTTTTTGCTATAATACCGAGTGGCATGGGACAAATATGCGAATATGGAAATCCTATTTGTATGCACACATTTCAGGACGTGCAACCGTAGCTGTATACGGATAGGGTTCGGGAAAATACGCGGTTGCAGGTGTATTTATGACTACTAAATAATCTTAAAAATTTTATGGAGGTGTAAACACACATGGCTCGTATTGCAGGTGTAGATTTACCAAGAGAAAAACGTGTAGAAATCGGTCTGACTTACATCTACGGAATCGGTAGAGCAAGTGCTGACCGTATCCTTGAAGCAGCAAACGTAGATCCTAGCACACGTGTTAGAGATCTTACTGACGATGAGGTTAAGAGAATCAGTGCAGTCATCGATGAGACACAGACTGTAGAAGGTGATTTAAGAAGAGAGATCGCTCTTAATATTAAGAGACTTCAGGAGATCGGATGCTATCGTGGAATCCGTCACAGAAAAGGACTGCCAGTTCGTGGTCAGAAGACTAAGACAAACGCAAGAACAAGAAAAGGTCCTAAGAGAACTGTAGCAAATAAGAAGAAATAAGTTTAATCAGAGAAAGTAGGTTAGTTTAGATATGGCTAAGAACGTTGCAAAGAAAACAACAAAAAAGCGCGTAAAGAAAAACGTTGAACGCGGACAGGCACACATTCAGGCATCTTTCAATAACACAATCGTGACAATTACTGATACTGAAGGTAACGCTTTATCATGGGCTAGTGCTGGTGGTCTTGGATTTAGAGGTTCAAAGAAATCTACTCCATATGCTGCACAGATGGCAGCAGAAACTGCTACAAAGGCAGCTTTAATTCATGGTTTGAAGACAGTTGATGTTATGGTTAAGGGACCAGGCTCAGGACGTGAGGCTGCTATCCGTGCCCTTTCCGCATGCGGTCTTGAAGTAGTTTCCATCAAGGATGTTACTCCAGTACCACATAACGGATGCCGTCCACCAAAGCGTAGAAGAGTTTAATTAGGAGGTATCGATTAAGATGGCAGTGAATAAAGTACCTGTACTGAAAAGATGTAGATCCCTTGGTTTAGAGCCAAGTTATTTAGGATATGATAAGAAGTCAAAGAGAAATCTTCAGAGAGGAAACCGTAAGGTATCTGAGTACGGACTTCAGTTAAGAGAAAAGCAGAAGGCTAAATTCATCTATGGTGTATTAGAGAAGCCTTTCCGTAATTACTATAAGAGAGCAGATAAGATGAGAGGATTAACAGGTCCGAACCTGATGACAATCCTTGAGTCAAGACTTGACAACGTAGTATTCCGTCTTGGATTCGCAAGAACCCGTAAGGAAGCAAGACAGATCGTTGACCACAAGTTCGTAACCGTAAACGGTAAGGTTGTAAACATTCCTTCTTACCTGGTTAAGGCTGGCGATGTTGTTGAGATTAAGGAAAGCAAGAAGAACATTCAGCGTATGAAAGACATCGTTGAGGTTGCTGGTGGAAGAATCGTTCCAGAATGGTTAGATATCGACGCAGAGAAGCTGCAGGGAACTGTAAAAGAGTTACCATCCCGTGAGCAGATCGACGTTCCAGTAAACGAGATGCTTATCGTCGAGTTATATTCTAAGTAATTAGTTTAACGCATCGTAAACCCGAGAAGGAGGGACTTTGTAGTGTTCGATTTTGAAAAACCAAAAATTGAGATCGCTGAAATTTCAGAAGACAAGACATATGGCAAATTTGTTGTAGAGCCTTTGGAAAGAGGATATGGTACTACACTTGGCAACTCTTTAAGAAGAATTATGCTTTCTTCTTTACCGGGAGCTGCTGTGAGCCAGGTGAAGATTGACGGGGTTCTCCATGAATTCAGTTCAATCCCGGGCGTTAAGGAAGATGTTACTGAAATTATTATGAACATCAAGAACCTCGCTATCCGCAATAACAGTTCTACAAATGAACCAAAAGTTGCTTACATTGAATTCGAAGGGGAAGGCGTTGTTACAGCTGCAGATATCCAGGTCGATTCGGATATCGAAATCATGAATCCTGAATTGGAGATCGCACATTTAAACGGTGGTGCAGACTGCAAGCTCTATATGGAACTTACCATTACAAAGGGCAGAGGATATGTCAGCGCAGATAAGAATAAGACAGAGGATACACCAATTGGTGTGATCGCAATCGATTCTATCTATACACCGGTAGATCGTGTAAATGTAACGATTGAGAATACTCGTGTAGGTCAGGTTACTGATTATGATAAGCTTACATTGGATGTATATACCAATGGAACTTTAGAGCCAGATGAGGCAGTCAGCCTTGCTGCGAAAGTATTGAGTGAGCACTTAAATCTCTTCATTGATCTGTCAGATGCTGCACAGCAGGCAGAGATCATGGTTGAGAAAGAGAACGATACACAGGAGAAGGTTCTTGAGATGAATATCGATGAACTGGAATTATCTGTTCGTTCTTACAACTGTCTGAAGAGAGCTGGTATCAATACCGTTGCAGAGCTTATCAACCGTACTCCGGAAGATATGATGAAGGTTCGTAACCTTGGCCGCAAGTCTCTTGAAGAAGTACTTGCAAAACTCAAAGAGTTAGGTTTACAGTTAAATCAGGGTGAAGAATAATAAAAACTGGCGGTGTCAGTAATCCCGATGAGTGTGACAACGTCATAGAACATTTATGGCTTGTGGTTTGAAATGCCACAGAATTAAGAATGGGTTCTGCCGGTAAATCCAAAGAGTATGGCAGGATACCCCACAAATGGAGGAAAATTAAAATGGCAAAGTATCGTAAGTTAAGCAGAACATCCAGCCAGAGAAAGGCTTTAATCAGAGGTCAGGTTACTGCTCTGATCGCTAATGGCAAGATCGTAACAACAGAAGCAAAGGCTAAGGAAATCCGTAAGGTTGCAGAAGGCCTGATCGCTGCTGCTGTTCGTGAGAAAGACAACTTTGACGAAGTTACTGTTACTGCTAAGGTTGCTCGTAAAGATGCAGACGGCAAGAGAGTAAAAGAAGTTGTTGATGGTAAGAAAGTTACTGTTTATGACGAAGTAGAGAAGAAGATTAAGAAGGATCAGCCTTCCCGTCTTCATGCAAGAAGAGAAATGCTTAAAGTTCTTTACACAGTAAAGACAAATGACGGAACCAAGAAGGGCGCAAAGGAAGTTGACCTTGTTGCTAAGTTATTTGATGAGATCGCACCAAAGTATGCAGACCGTAACGGTGGTTACACAAGAATCGTAAAGATTGGTCAGCGTAAAGGTGACGGCGCTCTGGAAGTATTACTTGAGTTAGTTTAAAATTTGTCAATGAGAACCCCCATCTGCGAAAGCAGATGGGGGTTTTTATACTTAAAGTGAGAATCCGCGACGGTTTTGCCGATGCGGATTTTTAAAATTTATGAACTATGTGATCTGGGGAGCGGATAAGGTTTCCGTTGGTCAGTTCTTCCGATCAGATAATCTACGCTTGTGTGATGAAAATCTGCCAGAGAAGAGAGAATTTCCGTTGGAATTTGTCGCTCGTCATTTTCATATCTGGAGTAGGTTCGTTGTGTAATATTTAAGATTCTGGCAATCTCTGTCTGTGTTAAGTCTTTGTCTTCCCGTAAATCGCGAATGCGTTTATATATCAAATATTTGTCACCTCCCCCATACTAATAGTATATGTGAGACCAAAATGGTCTATTGCTGATTAGACCATTTTGGTCTAAAATATTCGGAAGGCACAATATAAGGCACATATTGAAATGCTTATAAATATTGATAAAATAAAAGCGTTACAAAAGAAAAATGGAGGCAGGAATGTCGGAGTTTAGTGACAAGTTATCAGAGTATATTGCAAAAAGCGGATCAAATGTGTACCAGCTTGCAAAAGAAGCATCTTTAGACAGAACAACATTGCAGAAGACGGCAAAAGGACAGAGACTTCCGTCTTTGGATTATATTAGGGAAATATGCCAGTACATAAAAATATCCAGTAAACAGGAAGAGGAACTGGTTCGTCTCTATAAGATTGAAAAGCTGGGACACAGTACAGTAAAAGCATGGGATGAAATTCAGCAGATTATTCTTGATATTTACCAGCTTAGAAAAAATGAAAAAAGTACCTGGCATATTCGTTTTGATGAAGTAAGCCTGAAAAGTTTTAATGCCCAAATTGTGCAGAAATGCGATTCGGAAATGGATTGTTTAAAAGCAATTATGTGCGTCATGGAACAGGAACTGGAAGATCCGGATCATGCCGAAATTTATATGGATGTTTCATGGGCAAGTAAACTGGTGTTATGTCAATTGAGGCAAAGTGAGGGAAATAAGTCGGAAAAATTGACTTGCCATCAACTTGTGAATTTAAAGCAGACAGAACATGTAAAAGACGGGATGCTGGAAAATATTCAGATACTGCATCAGGTACTGCCATATGCATTTACAACACATAATACCTATGATATCCGTTATGCTTATATCAGTGAAAACAGCGAAGAACAGAAATTGCATTTATGGGAACATTACATTATTACACGCAGACATATAATTTTGTGTTCGGAACAGGATTATCAGATGATTGTCATTTCCGATGAAATGATTGCAAAGGCATACAGGCAGGAAGTCGGGCGTATGCTGAGTGCATATCGTCCGCTGTTCAGCTATCAGGGGTATTCCGGGGAAGGGGTTCGAAAATACCGTGCATTGATTGATCATGATGAAACACATGTAACGTATGAGGGATTTCCGTGTCTGGCACTTATGATTCCCGATGAAATAAAAAAACAGTTGATTGCAGATCCGCAGATTGGAACATATGCCACAGCATTTTTTGATATGCCAAAAGTAAAAGAAAACCAGTATATTAATATTTTTGGAATGGAAGAGGTAAGGCATTTTATGAAAACCGGGCATTTACCGGGAGTGTTTGATCATTATTTTTATGTGGAGTCCATGGAACTTCGAAAGGAAATGCTTGAAAATTTTCATAGAAACCTTCTGGCGCATACACGGCAGTATTATATGATCAATGAGGATAAATTTAAAATAAACAGTTCTTTTGGAATTGATGTATTTGGACAAAATAAGGTCGCATTCTGTTCAACATCTGACGAGTTTCCATTTGGTTTTATCTCAATTGATGAACCGGGCATCAGTGAAATGTTTGCCAGTTATTTTGATAATCTGGTACAGTCCAAATATGTATATTCGATTGAGGAAACCATAACAAAATGGGAGGAAATGGTGGAACAGATAGAAAGAGAAATAGAAGGTTAGAAGATGAAAGACATGTGTCGTCTGGCATGTGTCTTTTTTAGTGCATAGGTACTAAAAAATAAAAGGCGCAATAGAGGGCACATATTGAAATGATGATGCGGGCTGATAAAATAAAAAGTAAAGGAAGAGACAATATTTATAAGATATCACTTACGTTTTCGAAAATTAAGAAAGAGGAGGATAGTTGTATGAAGAAACGATTATGGAGTTATTCTGTAGTATTTTGTATGGTGATTAGTTTTATTACTTGTAATATGTACATAGAAACAGTTTATGCCGGTAATACCGCAAGCGAATTAGTTTCTGTTGCTAAAGGAGAAATTGGAAATGGATACAGTAAGTATACACAGTATACTGGACCAATTGGCGGAAGTTATAATTATGCATGGTGTGCATCTTTTGTTTCATGGTGTGGAAATCAGGCAGGTATTTCTGGTATTGGAAAGACAGCAAGTTGCAAAGCACAGTATGATTATATGATAGCTCATGGTGGTCAAAGAGTGAGTTCACCGCAGGCGGGAGATATTGTATTTTTTTATTGTAATAGTTGTAGTGGAACTGCAAATCAATGGTGCCATATTGGTATTATGATTGATTCTTCAACTTCAATAGATGGCAATTATAATAATAGGGTTGCATATGACAGAAGTTATTCGCATTATGGAAGCCTGGGGTACAAGCATTCTACCGGAATTTCCAAGATCTATGTGCGACCAAATTTTAAATCAGGAAAACCGTCCTACTCAAATTTTTGGTTATCAAGAAAAAATACATCATATACAGAATATGGATTAAACGATAATGTTGAAGTTAATATAGAAGCATCAAATTATGATCATTTGACAATTGGAATTGATAAAGATGGTGTTGGCAGGGTTGTTACAAAAGAAATTAGTTCACATTATGTATTTCCTGCAAAAGAATTAGGGGCGGGAAATTATAGTGTATATATAACTGTTAGTAATTCGCAGGGCTATGTGGATACAAATACATTATGGTTTAAGATTCAATCCAAGCCAACGTACTCAAATTTTTGGCTGTCAAAAAAGAATACATCATATACAGAATATTGTTTAGGCGACAATATTGAGGTTAATGTGGAATCTGCTAATTATGATCATTTAACAGTGGGGATAAATAAAGATGGAGTAGGACGAGTAGTAACAAAAGAGATTACTTCACATTATGTTTTTTCGTCAAAAGAATTGGGAGTTGGAAATTATAATATTTATGTTACGGTGGCAAATTCACAAGGCTATGTGGATACAAATACTTTGCGGTTTTCAATTAAGAAGCCACAATATGAGAGTTTTACATTATCCAAAGCATCATATGAATTAGGTGAGAATGCATTGGTTAATGTTAAGGCATCTTATTACAATAAATTAGTCATTGGAATTGACAAAGATGGAGTAGGACGAGTAGTAACAAAGGAAATTCCAGCTGCCTATACATTTTCAACAAAAGAATTAGGGGTTGGAAATTATAGCATGTATGTGTCGGTGTATAACAAACATGGATATTATACGGATACGAAAAGAATTAATTTCAAAATAAATTCGCCAAAAGAGGTAGCACATATTTATGGAAATTGGGTGGTAACTAAGAGAGCGACCTGTACAACAACGGGAACAGAAGAAGCAACATGTAAAAATTGTGGAAAAGTAGAAACTCGTATAATTAAGGCAACGGGACATGTATATAAGGATACGGTTGTACTTCCGACAACAACGAAAAAAGGTTATACACTTCATACATGTACGAAATGTGGATACAGTTATAAGGATAATTATACGAATGTTAAGAAGCAATTACAGTCTATAACTATTACGGTAAAACCTGATAAATTGGAATATTATCTGAATGACAGCCTTGATACAGCCGGAATAAAGGTAGTTGCAAATTATTCGGATGGGTCAAAAAGCCAGGTAAAATATTGGAGAGTTAGTGGAACCACCACATCGCTTGGTAAGCAGACGATAACTATTAGTTATTCGGATAATGGAATTACAAAGACTGCTTCCTATGATATTCAGGTAAAGGAAAAAAATGTAAAAAAAGAATCTTGTACAATCGTCTATGCAACGAATGGGGGCTTGATGTCTCAAACAACACAAACGGGTGAAAAAGGAAAAACGGTACAAATTTCTTCTGAAAAACCGATAAAAAATATTACGGTTAAATTTAACTCAAATGGTGCCAGTTTAACTCCAAGTCCATTAACGTTGCAACAGACATTTAATCGATGGATATGTGAGAGTGCGTCAGGACGTGTGGGTTATTATTCAGGTGATTCATTACAACTTACCCAAAATTATATTTTAGAGGCCGAATATGGTGAAGCGTATTTGAATCAGCTTCCGGAGGTGGAGAAAGAAGGGTACAGTTTTGACGGCTGGTACACGGAGAATAACGAGAAAGCATACATAGGAATGGCAATTCAAAGCAACCTGACGTTGACCGCAAAGTGGACTAAATCATCTTTATCTGATGATGAAAATTGGACAGATAGTGATTTAAATCAAAAAGATGATGAAAATTGGACAGATAGTGATTTAGATCAAAAAGATGATAAGACTGTGGAGGTTGGTGATGAAATTACAACAGATACAGCTATCTACACTATTACCAAGACGAGTGGAGCTCCGACATTAGAGCTCACGGAATGGTATGATGATAAGTCCAAAACCGCAGTTATTAAGGATAGCATGGTAATAGATGGTGTCGTATATCAGGTTACATCAATTGGAGCAAAAGCTTTTTATAAAAATTGTACACTAAAAAATGTAATTATCTGCCATTCAATCAAGAAGATTGATAAGATGGCATTCTATGGGTGTAAGTCACTTAAGAGCATTGTTATTGATACCTTGAATTTAAAAAGTGGAAGTATTGGAGCAGAAGCATTCAAAAAGGTTAATAAGAATGTCCGTGTGTATGTTCCGAAGTCTAAATATAATGTGTATAAGAAGCTACTTAAAAGAGCGGACATTGGGTCGAAAGCAGCTATATACAAGTTGAAAACTAAGGATTAACGGGAAGGATAATATAATGAAAAGAAAAAGTAAAATTGTTATGATGATAGTTGCTTTGGTTGGAATATTACTGATGATACCAGTTCAGATAAAGGCAGCAACGCAAGGGAAAGGTAAGCAGGGTAAATAAGAAAGCAATAAGCTGTACTTGTATTAGCGGAGGGACAGCATATGTTTATTTTTGTTCGAAAAAACATTTGCACAATCATTATCTATATGGGCTAATGGGAGAAAGTGATACAGCTTATGCATTGAAATCCAATGGAAAATTGTCAAAGTATTTGGAATATCAAGAGTCCTATATAACAAATAAAATTTCATGTAAAAAGAACGAAAAGAATATTTCAGTTAAGAAATATAATTCTTTGGCTAGAAAATGTGTGGAACAACAAACCATTTGGAAAGAAAATAATTTGGAAGCAAGAAGAAAGATCATGGATTAAATTGGAAATGGTGGTAATTGTTTGAAAAATTATAAGTACGCCAATCATTGATGCCTTAACGGATGATCGACAACAAATAAAAATGTGGGGGCACCGCTATACAGCCCCGCCGCTCACTTCCACGTGTTCTGTAGTGTGTCAGTCTTATAGGTAAATAATATCAGAAGGGAACAGAAATAGAAAATAGAGAGCGAAAGTGACCAACAAGTTTCATGACGCATTGGTGCCTTTCGCAGAAAGGCGGATTATAAAAATGAAAAAGATAATTATGTGGATTATTTGTATTATTAATTTAATTTTAGGTATTGCTCTTTTGGGGGCAGCGCAATGGGAAATTGCGACAAATAGTAGATATTCATTTGAAAGACCATATACACAATATGAGATACAAATAATTTTATATAAGTGGGCTGGTATTTTATTTATAGTAACAGGAATTATTTTGTTAGTGATGAATATTATACAACATAATAATCCGAATAAATATGGGCAAAGCTTAAAAACAAAGTCATTTAAAGAATCTAATATGAATATAAAACCCCAAGGGATAAAATCAATTTTTATTCTGATAATATTGGGATGTCTTTTGGCAATTGTAATTTTATTTGGGGTATATAAAATTATTGATCCTGGTAGTCAGGGGAGTGTTAGAAGAATTGGATCAAATAAAATAAGTAATATCCAGAATAACAATAATATTGAGACTTCTTCAGAAAATTTAAATGACTTAGCTCGTGAATATACAAACAAATCATCTACAAAAGATGTTGCTGAGATGGAAAAAAATAATTATAAAACATCTGTGAAACCTGATTACATAGAATATATGCCAATATATGATGAAGTGTTTAACGAGGAAAAACAAATATATGAGTATAATTTGGTTGGAACAGATAAAACTAAGATCTATTTTTATTACTATAAAAATGCCAAAATTAAGAATAATATAGCTTCTTATGGAATGTCCATTTGGTTTAATAAAGATAATCAAAAAGTTGACCAGATACAATATTATTTATCTAATGATGAGTTTGATAAATTTATAAGAACTTATGGAAAATATGAGAGTCGTAATGATGATACAGGTGAAATGTATTGGAATAGTCAATCAGAAACAGAAATAAGCGCTATGCACTATGATGATTTAAAAGAATACTGGCCATGTTCAACACTGAAAATATCAGGTGAAGGATATATTGTTTGGTGCTAGAATATAAATAGTACAAGCCAAAATGAGAAATTCCAAATACATATTA
>ERZ506231.208-NODE-208-length-6057-cov-3.86838_pt1 | contig 6057 bp, 4 predicted proteins | sample MGYA00512586_ERZ506231 | MGnify/ENA metagenome assembly ERZ506231
GATCTAGCCAGGCAGGAACTTGATGAGAAGATGCAGCGGGAAGAAGCACAGCGGCAGCTTTATCAGAGAAAATCCGTCGGACTTCGGGAAAGAAGATTCTGGGAATGGAAATTTGAAAATGACAATGGAAGCAACCAGAAGACACTAATTGCCAGGCAGTATGTAGAAAACTGGACAAATATGAAGAGAAAAAATGTAGGATTGCTTTTGATGGGACCAGTTGGAACCGGGAAAAGTTTCTTTGCAGGCTGTATTGCAAATGCACTTTTGGAACAGGGAGAACGTGTTATGATGACGAATTTTTCCAGGATCTTAAACGAAATTACTAGCTATCAGGCAGATAAGAACCAGATTATACAAAATCTTGTGGATTATCCGCTGCTGATTATTGATGATTTAGGAATAGAACGAAATTCCGAGTTTGCTTTGGAGCAGGTCTATAATGTGATAGACAGCCGTTATTGTAAAATGCTTCCGCTGATCGTAACAACGAATCTGGGACTGAATGAAATGAAATCCACAGATTTAGATACTGCCCATCAGCGTATTTATAGCAGAATACTTGAAATGTGTGTTCCCATCTATTGTGGTGGAGAAGATAAGAGAAAAGAAGAAGGGACAGAAAAACTCGTACAGGTACAGAGCCTGATTACCGGTTAATCTGTCCTTTTTTATTGAAAGGGGGTGATTGCCATGATTACAGATCTGGACAGCAGTTAAATCGCTGAAAGGAGGGAAAAGTCATGCAGGAAGAGGTAACTCAGAAAACGGTCACGTTCTGTATTCGGACTACCAAAATCACAGCAGACCTGTTGAGAAAGGTTCTTGCTGCGTATCTGCGGCATCATAAGCAGAAATCGGTAGAGAAGAAAGCACAGAAAAATCAGCCGAAACAGGGAAAGGTCACGGTAAAAGAGCTGGCAAAGCAGAATGCCGGGATGGTCAATATCGAGATCACGAACAAAAATATCAAGTCCTTTGAACGCTATGCCAGAAAATATGGAATTAACTATGCTCTGAAAAAGGACAAGAGCAAAGAGCCGCCAGTTTATCTGGTATTTTTCAAAGGACGTGATCAGGATGCCCTCAATGCTGCTTTCCGTGAGTTTTCCCAGAAACAGATTCAAAAAGCGAATAAACCTTCGATTCACAAGCGTCTGGCAGCTTACCGGGCAATGATGCCAAAGAAGACGAAGGACAAAGTAAAGAACCGGCATCAGGAGCAGAGTCGATGAAGAAACAGATCGGCAAACCTCTGATGCAGAAGTGGAAGAATAAGATCGGGGTCAGGCTGTCCGCCCTGGATAAAAAGAAACTGGTTCTTACCAATCTCCCATATGCTCTGGCTGCGTTCTATGCAGACCGGGCATTTTTTCTTTACCGGAATAGTCCGGGAGAAGATATGGGGAACAAACTCTTATATGCTATGGAACACGCAGATCGGATTTTTGCTGGTTTTGTGTTAAGCAATAACTGGAAAGATCTGCTGGCAGGGATTACGGTTGCAGTCGTTTTGAAAGTGCTGGTTTGGCAGAAACAGTCAGATGCAAAGAAACTCCGAAAAGGAATCGAGTATGGTTCAGCCAGATGGGGAAACGCTGAGGATATCAAACCTTATATGTCGGAAGATCCATGGATGAACATTCCATTGACAGCAACAGAAGCACTGACCATGGAGAGCAGACCGAAGCAGCCGAAGTATGCAAGAAATAAAAATATAGTGGTCATCGGCGGCAGTGGTTCCGGTAAGACACGTTTTTTCGTAAAACCATCGGTCATGCAGATGAACTGTTCCATGGTCATTACAGATCCGAAAGGCACTTTGATTGAAGAGTGCGGGAAGATGTTAGCAAAGGGACCACCTAAGAAAGATAAGAATGGAAATATTATGAAAGATAAATCTGGAAAAGTGGTACATGAGCCATATGTGATTAAGGTTCTGAATACCATCAATTTTTCCAAGTCCCTTCATTACAATCCATTTGCTTATATACGGTCTGAAAAGGATATCCTGAAGCTGGTAACGACAATCATTGTTAATACCAAAGGTGAAGGGGAAAAAGCTTCCGAAGATTTTTGGGTGAAAGCAGAGAAATTGCTCTACACAGCACTGATTGCTTTTATCTGGTATGAAGGTGATGAAGAGGAAAAAAATCTGAATACCCTTTTGGATCTTTTGAATGAAAGCGAAACCCGTGAAGAGGATGAAACTTACCAGAATCCAGTGGATATGATGTTCCAGGAACTGGAAGAAAGAGATCCGCAGCACTTTGCGGTCAGACAGTATAAAAAATACAAAATGGCCGCCGGCAAAACTGCAAAATCGATTTTGATTTCCTGTGGAGCCAGACTTGCCCCATTTGACATCGCAGAGCTTCGTGGGATCATGTCTTATGATGAAATGGAACTGGATAAGATCGGTGACAGGAAAACAGCCTTGTTTCTGATTATGTCTGATACAGATACAACCTTCAACTTTGTGATTGCGATGCTGCAGTCACAGCTTTTCAATTTGCTTTGTGATAAGGCAGATGATGTATATGGTGGAAGACTTCCGGTGCATGTGCGTGTCATCGCTGATGAGTTTGCCAACAGTGACGACACGTTCTACGCCGAAAACGGTAGGAATAACCGACAAAAGCGTAGCCTAAAGTCACAAATAATTTAATAAATGTGGTTTTAGAGAACTGCATAACTGAAATTTCAAATGAAGGGGGTAACGCCCTGAAGGGAATTCGCTAATACTCCGAATAGCGTTGGTCGGATACAGACGACTAAGGTTATAAGCTCGAGGAAGTCGTGCGAAGCACATCCTAACAGAGAGATAGTGAAATTTTCTTAGTAATTCATTGGTTCAAAAGTGACCAGAGTCCACCTGTGAAAGAATAGAAACATTGCATCATGGAGCTGAGGAAAGATGCCTAGAGGTAGGTGTTGTGTGTGACAGTGCGGGCGGGGTTGCCATATGGTTAGAATGACCAAATAGGCGGTCTGACAAAATTCCGAATGTACGGCTCTAAACGAATGGCTGGTAGAAATGCCAGTGTACCAGTGGGTATGCAAGTGGGGTAAAGTAAGAGTTGTTAGTATGAAATACCCTCTGTGTTTACAGGACACAGGTATCTTAAGAAAAAACTCTTGAAGATAATACTTGCAGGGCTAAAGGAATGACCTAAGTGGTAACAATCCTAAGTTATGTGGAACGTGGAAAGCAACCAATACGGGAGCTGACTGTATCAGCGACAAAGTACCGTAGTTGTATCGAAAATGAAAAGGCTGAAAGAACCTTTTCTATAATAAGTGCATTTGTGGTTGTGAGAGTAGTGGCACAGTACCAATGAAGCCGTGATAATAAGCGGTGGAGGGATAGCCACAAGCCGATACTAAATTTTCTTTCATGTCTATATAGTAATCACCAAAAAGGAGATTTTCATAGCTGTCGTGGTGCGACTAAGAAAAAATCATTCTTCGTTAAGGAGTTGGTTACTATGGCAAAGCGAATTGTAAATAAAGCAGAGCGAAATGCAGAAAGGTATGATGCGAAAGAAATGGGCTATCAGCTTTATGAAGATAGTCTGAATGGGAGGGTATTTGACAGGCTTATGCCTATGATAATTTCCGAACAAAATATCATACTTGCATATCGAAATATCTGCAAAAACAACGGGAGTAAAACTCCTGGCACAGATGGGAAAACGATTGTAGAAATACAGGAGTTGCCTATCGAAATGGTCATAAAAACCATCAGAAATAAGTTGAACTATTATCAGCCAAAGAAAGTCAGACGAGTAGAAATCCCAAAAGATAATGGAAAGACAAGACCTCTTGGAATTCCGAGTATTTGGGACAGACTTATACAACAGTGTGTTTTACAGGTGTTAGAGCCAATCTGTGAAGCTAAGTTTCACGAAAGAAACAATGGTTTCAGACCGTACAGGTCAACACAGAATGCAATAGCACAGTGTTATAAAATGGCACAGCTACAAAATCTACACTTTGTTGTAGATGTAGACATCACAGGCTTCTTTGATAACATTGACCACTCAAAACTTATCCGCCAGTTATGGGGATTGGGAATACAGGACAGAAAGCTGATTATGATAATCAAGCAAATGCTGAAAGCGGATATTCTGTTTAATGACATAGTTATTACACCAGAAACAGGAACACCGCAAGGTGGCATTCTTTCTCCGCTGTTAGCGAATGTCGTGCTTAATGAACTGGATTGGTGGGTAGCTAATCAATGGGAAATGTTCAAAATCAAAGAGGGAAGTACAGGTTATGAGTTTGCCAAGGTTGATAAAGAGGGAAACGTACTCACAGTAGACAGAACGCAGAAATGGAACAAGCTGAGAGCAAAAACCGAACTGAAAGAAATGTATATCGTAAGATATGCGGATGATTTTAAGATATTTTGTAGGGATTATGTGACAGCTACCAAGGTAATGTATGCTACAAAGTTATGGTTGGAAGAAAATCTGCACTTGCAGACGAGCGACGAGAAATCGGGAATAACCAACCTAAGAAAGAATTACACAACTTTTCTTGGAATTAAATTCAAGGTAGTACCAAAGGGTAATAAGTGGATTATACGCTCACATATGGCAGATAAGAGTAAAGCAAAAGTTATCAGTAAATTAAGCTCTGTTTGGAAAGACATTAAAAATCCGAGCAAGCAAAGTGAACTGGATAAGAACATCAACCTTTACAATGCTATGGTAATGGGAATGCACAATTATTATTGTATGGCAACACTTGTATCGGCAGACTTTGCTGAAATAGCCTTTAAGGTTACAGGAAAAAGTAACGGAATGAACCATAACAGACGGTGCTTCCCGATAGAAAAACAAGGCGAGATTACGAGCAAGTATATCTTGGAGAAATACGGAAAGTCAAAACAGTTCCGATGGATAAATGGTCGTATGATTGTTCCTATCGGATATGTAGCATATGAATACCCAAAGTACAAAAGGCGTGAGGTTAACAAATATGTGAGGAAATATTCAGATGCTGAAAACTGTATCAGTTTTGAGGTAATGAAATATATGATGGAAAATGCTCATCTCTATCCTACATTGGAGATGGCAGATAACGCTCTTTCAAGGTATATAGCACAAAAGGGAAAATGTGCGGTTACGCATAATGCCCTAACTGTTGCGGATATGGTGTGTGAACACATTAAACCTTGTAAAGGAGAGCGTAACGATACCTACAGGAATTTAATTTTTCTTTCAAAAGAGGTATCGGATTTGGTAGGAGCTGAAAACAGTAATAAAATAAGCAAGATACTTAAAAACCTACCATTGACCAAAGAAATGCAAGATAAAATCAATAAGCTCCGAGAACATAGGAAGCTAGAACCAATACAATTCGATGACTATATAGGCACTAAAAAGTAAATTTAGTCGGTGGAACGCCGTGTGATGGGAAACTATCACGCACGGTGTGGAGCGGGGGAAAAGCCCGAGGTGGTAACACTAGAGGCTTACCTATCGCTATTCGGACAGATTCCTCAGTTTGACAAGCTAATCGCAACCATCCGAAGCAGGGAAATCTCTGCTTCTATTATTTTGCAGTCACAGAGTCAGCTAAAGGCAATGTATAAGGATAGTGCAGATACCATTCTGGGTAACTGTGATACTACACTATTTCTTGGTGGAAAAGAGAAAACTACCTTAAAGGAAATGAGCGAACTTCTGGGTAAGGAAACCATTGATCTGTATAACACTTCGGAAACGAGGAGCAATCAGAAGTCCTTTGGATTGAATTACCAGAAAACAGGCAAACAGCTGATGACAGAAGATGAGATTGCAGTCATGGATGGAGGAAAATGTATCCTGCAGATTCGTGGTGCCAGACCATTTTTCTCAGACAAATATGATATCACGAAACACAAAAATTATCGGTTTCTTGCAGATGAAAATGAGAAAAACCGATACAAAGTAGAAAAAGAGTTAAATCCGCAGTACACACCGAAACCCGAAGAAGAGGTGGAGGTAATTCAGGTGGAGCTGTCGGAGTAACCATGGGAATGAACGAAAAATAATGAGGAAGATC
>ERZ506231.235-NODE-235-length-4607-cov-3.17355_pt1 | contig 4607 bp, 5 predicted proteins | sample MGYA00512586_ERZ506231 | MGnify/ENA metagenome assembly ERZ506231
CCACTTTTCCTGATTGGACGTCTATGACTACCAAACCGAACTCTTTTTTCTGGATTAGTACAGCTTAGCACCTGCCGGAATATGGTTATCAACCATCAGAAGATGCAGTTCTTCATCCTCTGAATCCTTCAGGTTATTCACTGCTGAAAGCAGCATACCGCAAGACTCGATTCCCATCATCTTTCTTGGCGGAAGGTTGGTGATTGCAATCAGTGTCTTACCAACTAATTCTTCCGGCTCATAGTAAGAGTGGATTCCGCTTAAGATCGTGCGGTCTGTACCTGTTCCGTCATCCAGTGTGAACTGAAGGAGCTTCTTGCTCTTCGGAACTGCTACACACTCTTTAACCTTTACGGCACGGAAATCAGATTTGCTGAATGTATCAAAATCAACCTCTTCTTCAAATAAAGGCTCAACCTTTACGTTGGAGAAGTCAACTTTTGCTGTCTCTGCTGGAGCAGCTGCAGCTGTCTGAGCTACATTATTTGCTTCATTTTTTGCAGAACCCTGTGATTTCATTGTCGGGAACAGCAGCACATCTCTGATCGCTGCACTGTTTGTCAACAGCATACACATTCTGTCGATTCCGAATCCGATACCGCCTGTAGGAGGCATACCGATCTCCAGCGCGTTCAGGAAGTCTTCGTCTGTTGTATTCGCTTCATCGTCTCCCTGTGCAAGCAGCTCTTCCTGTGCTTTGAAACGTTCTCTCTGATCGATCGGATCGTTCAGCTCAGAGTATGCGTTCGCCATCTCCCATCCGTTCATAAAGAACTCGAAACGCTCTGTATATTCCGGATTCTCCGGTTTTTTCTTTGTCAGCGGAGAAATCTCGATCGGATGATCCATTACAAATGTAGGCTGGATCAGGTGCTCCTCTGCAAATTCTTCGAAGAAGAGTGCAAGGATATCTCCTTTTTTGTGACGCTCTTCAAACTCTACATGATGCTCTTTTGCAAGTGCTCTTGCCTGTTCCAGTGTCTCCACTTCGTTCCAGTCCACACCTGCATATTTTTTCACTGCATCTACCATTGTGATTCTCTCAAACGGCTTTCCTAAATCCATCTGCACACCGTTGTATTCGATCACAGTTGTTCCAAGTACTTCCTGTGCAACATGACGGTACAGATTCTCTGTCAGATCCATCATTCCGTTATAGTCTGTATACGCCTGGTACAACTCCATCAATGTAAATTCCGGATTGTGTCTTGTGTCAAGACCTTCGTTACGGAATACACGTCCGATCTCGTATACGCGCTCCATTCCTCCGACAATCAGTCTCTTCAAGTACAGCTCAAGAGAGATGCGGAGTTTGAAATCTTCATCCAGTGCGTTGAAGTGTGTTTCGAACGGTCTTGCAGCAGCACCTCCGGCATTGGATACGAGCATCGGTGTCTCTACTTCCAGGAATCCCTGTCCGTCCAGATATCTTCTGATCGCGCTTAAAATCTTAGAGCGGTTGATAAATGTCTGTTTTACATCCGGATTCATGATCAGATCCACGTATCTCTGACGGTAGCGGATATCTGTATTTGTCAGTCCGTGGAACTTCTCCGGCAGAATCTGAAGACTCTTGGAGAGCAATGTCACGGAAGAAGCGTGGATGGATTTTTCTCCTGTCTTTGTCTCAAACACTTCTCCTGTGATTCCGATCACATCGCCGACATCCATCTTCTTAAACTCTTTGTAAGCTTCTTCTCCGATGCTGTCTCTTGCAACGTAAGACTGAATATTTCCCTGCAAATCCTGTACATTGCAGAAAGATGCTTTTCCCATCACACGTTTGGACATCATACGTCCTGCGATAGAAACTTCTTTTCCTGCAAGCTCTTCAAAATTCTCTTTGATCTCCAGACTGTGATGTGTCTGGTCATATTTTGTGATCACAAACGGATCTTTTCCGTTTGCCTGTAAATCCGCCAGTTTTTCGCGGCGAACTTTTCTCAACTGATTTAAATCTGGTTCCTGCTGTGCTTTTTTCTGCTGTTCGGACACGATATTTTCTCCTTCCTTTTTCGGGCATCCGGTACACTTTTATGTGTTCCCTAAATGCGAATTAAGACCCCTTGTAATAAAGGGGTCTGGTTTCTACTACATAGAACGGCTGATATCAAGTACTTTGTACTGAATCACTCCTGCCTGTGTTTCTACATCTACAGTCTCTCCGACTTTTTTACCCATCAGAGCCTGACCAACCGGCGACTCATTGGAAATCTTTCCTTCCAGGCTGTTCACCTCTGTAGAACCTACAATGTTGAATTCCATCTCTTCGTCAAATGTGATGTCAAATACTTTTACTTTACATCCTACATTGATCTTGTCTAAATCAACTTCATCCTCTACTACAACTTCTGCGTTTTTCAAAATGCCTTCCAGCTCTTCGATACGGGCTTCGATATCTCTCTGCTCATCTTTTGCCGCATCGTATTCTGCGTTCTCTGAAAGGTCTCCCTGCTCTCTGGCTTCTTTGATCTTTCCTGCCACTTCTTTACGTTTTACAACTTTCAGATTTTCCAGTTCATCCTCCAGCGCTTTCAATCCTGCATAAGTAAGTAATCTCTTCTTTGCCTCTGCCATACCTGTCTGCTTCCTTTCTTTCCTGATCTTGCTCTTTTATTTAAAACTTTATCTTCGGCTTTTTCCTGTATTTACAGGACATTTCTGCCTGTCCATATCTCTAATTCAAGTATATTTCACAATTTCAATATTATACTCAATCGTTATAACGATGTCAAGAGATTTTCCAGTTCTGCATAGCTCTCAACCTGATTGATCTGATCCCGCAGACGGGCTGCCCCATGCAGTCCTTTTGTATACCATGCCACATGTTTTCGCATCTCCCGGATTCCTGTAAAATCACCTTTATACTCGATCTGGAGTCTGGCATGCCGAAGCATTGTCTGCTTGATTTCTTCCACATCCGGTCTGTCAGGAAGCCGTCCTGTTCTTTCATATTCTAAAAGCTCCGAAAAGATCCATGGATTCCCCTGAGCACCTCTGGCGATCATCACCCCGTCACACCCGGTCTGCTCACGCATGGCGATTGCTTTTTCCCCGGAAGTCACATCTCCGTTTCCGATCACCGGGATGGAAACTGCCTCTTTTACCTGACGGATGATCTCCCGTCCGCTTTTCCGGAATAATACTGTTCTCTTGTTCTTCCGTGTACGGCTACTGCTGCCGCACCTGCTTCTTCAATGATCTTCGCGATTTCCACCGCATTGATATGTTCATCATCGAACCCTTTCCGGATCTTAACGGTAACCGGCTTTTTGATTGCTTTTACCGTCGCACTGACCAGTTCGTATACCAGCTTCGGATTCTTCATCAGTGCAGACCCTTCTCCGTTTCGCACGACCTTTGGCACCGGACATCCCATGTTGATATCCAGAATGGAAAACGGACGTTCCTCGACCCGTTTCGCCATCTCGCTGACGATCTTCGGATCCGAACCAAAAAACTGCAGCGATACCGGTACTTCCTCGGGATGAATCTGAAGCAGACTTTCCGTATTCTTATTATTATAGAAAATACCTTTTGCACTGACCATCTCCATACACAGAAGACCCGCTCCCTGCTCCTTGCAAAGCAAGCGAAATGGCAGGTCTGTTACGCCTGCCATAGGTCCGAGTACATAAGAATTTTCCAGTAAAACATTTCCTATTTTCAACTGTTTCATTTTCACACTCTAACTCTTTCTCTCGTTTCTTTTCTCAGGATCTGTACTCTACTCTTCTTCCAGATCAACCTCTTCTCCCAGATAAAACACCTTATAAAACAATTCCAGTGACTCGAACAGCTCCTGTTTTGTCTGCTGCAGCTGTTTGATCTTCAAAACACTGCCGATCTCATCAAACGAAAAATCATTCTCCTCGTGATCTACCCGAAACTCCAGATTTCCATCCTCATCATAGAAAACCATCAAGATCCCGCCTACATCTTCTGTGTAGAGTACACACATAATATTCAATTCCTGCTTGATACTTTCAGGCAGCATTTCAAACTCGGGATTCAGATAGTATTTCTGCTCATAAGAGTTCGCCGCACAAAGCACAATTTCTTCTTCCATTTTCAGTTTCCTTTCTTATATGACTAAACATATCCGTAAATACCGCGCACGGAAACTTCTCCCGCATAGACCGCTGTTTCACTTCCATCCGCTTTTCTTACAAGCAGCTCACCACCGTTATTGATTCCAAGAGCTTCTGCCTGCCATTCTCCCTTTGGCTCCAGAACCCGGACCTCACGTCCGCAATTCACAAGCAATTCATTGTATGCTTTTTGGATTCCCGAAAGATCTTCCGTTTTCATGAATTCGGCATATGCTTTTTCAAACCACCGCATAATTGCTGCAATGAGTGGACTGCGTCTGATACTGTGTCCTGCTTCAATCCGAAGTGATGTGGCAGTCTGCTTTAGTTCTTCCGGAAATTGTTCAATATTAGTATTGATCCCGATTCCAATGACAACATAATTGATATAATCAATCTCTGTGCTCATTTCCGTCAGGATTCCGCAGATTTTTTTCCCGTTGATAACCAGATCATTGGGCCACTTAATCTGTACATCCAGACCCGTACATTCCCGAAGCGCCATTGCAGCCGCAT
>ERZ506231.257-NODE-257-length-3993-cov-3.00457_pt1 | contig 3993 bp, 4 predicted proteins | sample MGYA00512586_ERZ506231 | MGnify/ENA metagenome assembly ERZ506231
GTGTGCTCTTCCGATCTAGCTTTGGCTCCGGAGCGCCGGGAGGAATTTTCTTTCCGCTTTTGATATTAGGCGCTTTGATCGGAGCAGTATTTGCCATGGCGGGGGTCGAATTTTTTGGCTTGGCTCCGGTGTATGTCAACAATTTTGTACTGCTTGGGATGACCGGATTCTTTACAGCGATTGTAAGAGCACCGCTGACGGGGATTATCCTGTTATTTGAAATGTCCGGAAGTATCAGTCAGATGCTTTCCCTGTCGATCGTGTCGGTAACGGCATATATTGTGGCAACGCTGATGCGCTCAGAGCCGATTTATGACAGTCTTTTGAAGAGAATTCTCAAAGCGGATACTATAGTGCATGACAAATGAAACAACTTATGGTATACTTCATTTTAGAATATGCGTATGTGGCAGAGATGCCGGATACCAAAGAGATTTGAAGGAGCCAGACAGATGAAAAGAGTATTGTTAAAACTGAGCGGCGAAGCACTTGCCGGAGATAAAAAGACAGGATTTGATGAGGCAACCTGCATAGGAGTTGCAAATCAGGTGAAGCAGCTTGTAGATCAGGGAATTCAGGTTGCGATCGTGACAGGCGGCGGAAATTTCTGGAGAGGCCGTACCAGTGAGACGATCGACCGTACAAAAGCAGATCAGATCGGAATGCTTGCAACGGTGATGAACTGTATTTACGTGTCTGACATTTTCCGCCATGTGGGGATGAAGACAGAAGTGTTTACTCCATTTGTATGTGGAGCGTTTACATCGTTGTTTTCCAAGGATGCAGCAGTGGAAGCGCTGGAAGAAGGAAAAGTGATCTTTTTTGCAGGAGGAACCGGACACCCATATTTTTCAACGGATACAGGAGCTGTTCTGCGTGCGATCGAAATCAAGGCAGATGCGATGCTTCTTGCAAAAGCAATTGACGGAATTTATGACAGCGATCCGAAAGTAAATCCGGAGGCGAAAAAATATGATGAGATCTCCATTCAGGAAGTGATCAATCAGAAGCTGGCAGCAGTGGATCTGACAGCATCCATTCTCTGCCTTGAGAATAAGATGCCGATGCTGGTATTTGGACTGAATGAAGAAAACAGTATTGTAGAGACCATGAGCGGTACATTTACCGGAACAAAAGTGACAGTATAAGGAGGACAAAAACATGGATGAAAAATTAAAAGTATATGATGACAAGATGACAAAAACAATCAACAATCTGGGAAGTGAGCTTGCAGCCATCCGCGCAGGACGTGCCAATCCACATGTATTGGATAAGCTGACGGTGGATTACTATGGAGTGCCGACTCCGATCCAGCAGGCAGCGAACATATCCGTACCGGAAGCACGCATGATCCAGATACAGCCATGGGAAAAGAGCATGTTAAAAGAAATCGAAAAAGCAATCCTGATGTCTGATATCGGAATCAATCCTACAAACGATGGAACGGTGGTACGCCTGATGTTCCCGGAACTGACAGAAGAGCGAAGAAAAGAACTGGTAAAAGATGTGAAGAAAAAAGGAGAGGCAGCAAAAGTTGCAATCCGCAATATCCGTCGTGACGGAAACGATGCATTCAAAAAACTGAAAGGAACAGAGATTTCAGAAGACGGGATCAAAGACCTGGAAGATTCACTTCAGAAACTGACAGACAAATACATTGCAGAAGTCGATAAAGCGGTGGAAGCAAAATCCAAAGAAGTACTGACAGTTTAGGATACAGCCTGTGTGACAGGCCAATATTACGAAACAGCAGGAGGGGCAGATGTGAAGAAGCCTCTCTTTTCCATCTTCTGGATGGAAAGACCTGCAAGAAGGAGGAAATACAATGAACGTACCGCAGCATATTGCCATCATCCTGGACGGAAACGGGAGATGGGCAAAAGCCAAGGGAATGCCGAGAAATTACGGGCATGCACAGGGCAGTAAGAATGTAGAGCGGATCTGCGAAGAAGCCTGGAGAATGGGGATTAAATATCTGACCGTGTATGCGTTTTCCACAGAGAATTGGAACCGGCCGGAAAGTGAAGTCAGCGCGCTGATGAAACTGCTGCGCAATTATATGAAGACCTGTCTGAAGACCGCGGCGAAAAATGATATGAAAGTGCGTGTGCTGGGAGACATTGAGGCGCTGGATGAGGATATCCGGACCAGAATTTTGGAACTGGAAGAAGCCACAAAGGATAACGGTGGCTTAAACTTTCAGATCGCGCTGAATTATGGAAGCCGGGATGAGATGATCCGCGCTGTGCGCCGCCTTGCAAGAGACTGCGCAGATGGAAAGGTTGTGCCGGAAACGATCGATGAGACAGTGTTTGAGTCTTATCTGGATACCCATGGGATACCGGATCCCGATCTTTTGATCCGTACCAGTGGGGAACTGCGGCTTTCCAATTATTTATTGTGGCAGCTGGCATATACGGAATTTTATTTTACAGAGATTCCATGGCCGGATTTTACAAAAGAGGAATTAGAAAAGGCAATTGCGCAGTATAATAAAAGAGACAGAAGATACGGCGGTGTGAAGGAGGAAGAAGATGTTTAAGACACGTCTTTTAAGTGGGATTCTCCTGGTGGTGATCGCTCTGATCACAGTGATCACAGGAGGAAATGTACTGTTTGCAACTTTGTTTTTGATCAGTATGATCGGAGTCTATGAGTTGTACAGAGTGTTTGAAATTGAAAATAAAGCAGTTGGGATCTGCGGATTTTTGTTTGCAGCAGGATACTATGGTCTGTTGTATGCCAAACCGCTGCTTCCAGATACAACGGATTGGTTCATGCTGTTATTTATGGCATTTGTGATCTGTCTGATGGCAGTGTTGGTATTTTCTTATCCAAAATATCGGACAGAGCAGATGTTGGCAGCGTTTTTCGGAGTATTTTATGTGGCAGTGATGTTGTCTTATATTTATCAGACAAGAATTCTGCCGGGCGGTGTCTTTCAGGTATGGCTGGTATTTATCTGTGCCTGGGGATGTGATACCTGCGCATATTGTGTGGGGATGCTGATCGGCAAGCATAAAATGGCACCGAAGCTGAGTCCGAAGAAGTCTGTGGAAGGCGGAATCGGCGGAATCGCGGGAGCAGCGCTGATCGCAGTTCTCTATGCACTTGCGATCAACCACTGGGGCAATGCAGGAGTCAGTGTGGCCAGCTTTGCAATAATCGGTGCAGCAGGCGGTGCGATTTCCCAGATCGGAGATCTGGCGGCATCCGCGATCAAGAGAAATCATGACATCAAAGATTACGGAAAGTTGATACCGGGACACGGTGGGATTCTGGACAGATTTGACAGTATTATTTTCACGGCACCGATCATTTTTTATCTTTCCGTGCTTCTCTAAGAAAGAAGGAAAACAGATATGAAAAAAATAGCAATACTTGGTTCGACCGGCTCTATCGGAACCCAGACACTGGAAGTCGTAAGAGAAAATCGAGATATCGAGGTCACGGCGCTGGCGGCCGGAAGTAATATCGGGCTTCTGGAAGCGCAGATCCGTAAGTTTCATCCGGTGCTGGCAGCGGTGTGGGACGAGGCAAAAGCCAAAGAACTCAGAGAGAATGTCAAAGATCTGGATGTGAAGGTAGTATCCGGAATGGACGGACTCATAGAAGTGGCAGTACAGCAGGATGCAGAAATCCTGGTGACAGCGATCGTAGGAATGATCGGAATCCTGCCGACGATCGAGGGAATCAAGGCAGGAAAGGATATCGCACTGGCGAATAAAGAGACACTGGTGACAGCAGGACACATCATTATGCCGCTGGCAAAGGAGTACGGAGTTTCCATTCTTCCGGTAGACAGTGAGCACAGTGCCATTTTCCAGTCTTTGCAGGGAGGGCAGCACAAGGCGCTGCATAAGATCCTGCTCACAGCGTCCGGTGGACCGTTCCGCGGGAAAAAGCGGGAAGAGCTTCTTAATATTCAGGTGGAAGATGCGCTGAAGCATCCAAACTGGGAGATGGGGCGCAAGATCACGATCGATTCCTCCA
>ERZ506231.347-NODE-347-length-2856-cov-9.74866_pt1 | contig 2856 bp, 2 predicted proteins | sample MGYA00512586_ERZ506231 | MGnify/ENA metagenome assembly ERZ506231
GAATATCAGGCCTTCGGTACGTGTAATAAGTGCTCCCATCTCTTTTTCCTCTTCACCTTTCATATGTATTGACGATTGTAGATTGTGGATTGTCAACAATCTGTATTAACACAATATTAACACAGCTTTCAAATATATTCAATATCTAAAAGTAAAAACTCTATTTTTTATGCATATTTCCAGTTTCTGTTGATTTTTCGGGATGAATCAGGCCTGACTGTCTTCCCGTGCCGGATACGAATATTTAAAAAGAGAATCGAGTAGGAGGAAGGCGATTATTTCGCCTTCCGACCTCTCACACCACCGTACGTACCGTTCGGTATACGGCGGTTCAATCAACTTAACATGTAACAGCCTTTTCGGCGTAGTAGTCTTCCATGGATACAAGACCAAACTTAGCTAGTCTCTCTTTACTGATACAAATGTGGAGATTCCAGCTTCTGCACACTCTGGCATATCCTTTGGCATATGAAATGCCATGTGCCGCATTTGGCGGCAGACCAAGTTTGATAAGATTCTTTTCCCTGTTCTTTGGCGTTTTCCAGTGTTTCCATATGCACATGCGCAGTCGATACCGAATCTGTCCGTCCATTTTTGCGCACAGCCTTTTCATGCTTCCGATTTTGAAATAATTTATCCACCCTCGGATAAGCCGGTTGAGTTTCCCAATTTTATAACCATTGCCCACTCCCCAGCTCCTGCTTGTATATTTCTTCATCTGCGCCTTGAACTTTGCTGCCGCTTTCGGGTGTGGTCTGGCTTTGTACCCTTTGGCAAATGAGTCATAGTAAAATCCAAACCCCAGATACTTAATGCCCTTTGGTTTATCAACCCTGCTCTTTTCCGCGTTCACTTTCAGTCCAAGCTTTTCCTCTATAAACCGAGCCACGCTCTTCATTACCCGCTCTGCCGCCTGTCTGCTCCCGACCATTATAATAAGGTCATCTGCATACCGGACGAAATCCAGCCTCCTTGCTTCCAGTTCTTTGTCCAGCTCATTTAACATGATATTTGCTAACAGCGGCGAGATATTTCCACCCTGCGGTGTGCCGACTACCGTATCTTCATACTCATCATCAATCATTACGCCGCTGACCAGAATCTTTCTTACCACCGATATGACATCTCCGTCCTTTATTGTCCGTCCGAAAATCGTCATCAGCTTGTCATGGTCTACTGTGTCAAAGAATTTCGCTAGGTCGATATCCACTATCCAGTTGTGTCCGTCATTCATCATTTCCAATGCTTTAAGGACTGCCTGCTGTGCACACCGCTTGGGTCTGAATCCATAGCTGTGGTCGTGAAACTGCTCCTCAAATATCGGGGTAAGCACCTGTGCCACCGCCTGCTGTACAAAGCGGTCTACTGCTGTTGGCACTCCAAGATTTCTTGTACCACCATCGGGTTTGGGTATCTCCACCCTGCGGACTGGCTTCGGCTTATACTTCCTCGTCCGCAACTGTTCCTTAATGTTTTCGCCGTTTTCCGAAAGATATGCGCCAAGTTCTTCAACGGTCATCCCGTCCACGCCTGCCGCTCCTTTATTCCTTACGACTTGCAGATACGCCGCATTTAGATTATCCCTGCTTAATATCTGCTCCATGAGACTGCTTGTGTCCATGCGTTGTTTCCTTTCTGCCCCTTTTGCCTTTGCCGCCTTTGAAGTCATCGACAGGCGTATGCTCCGGCTACGAAGTGGAACGTACTTCAACTGATTGATTGTTCAGCCCTTCGCTCCGTCCCCATTACAGGAACTTCCTCACTACTATGGCTTCTGCTGACTTCTCACAATTCGTTGTTACTACGGCTAATGAGACCGCCTGTGAGACCTCCCCAGTTAAGGTGCGTGTTCTTTTCCTCCATGTACCTGCCGCATTTACTCGTACTTCCGGCAACCTTTTGGACTTCAGTGCCTTTTGCCACCTTATCCGTATTTCCGAGCCTTATATGCGGTTCCTGTCCGTCAGGTCAGAGGTTTGCTTACAGCTTCTTTCAGATTCCGTCTCACGGCGGACACCCTTGCTGTTCGGCTATGTGCTTCGTTGTTGCCTACGCGCACTTGGGACTTTCACCCATTAGAAAACGCCCATGCTGGGCAAACAAAATCCCGCGGACAAACCCATATGGCCTGTCTGCGGGACTCACTCTGCATATTATATTCAGACTGTATTATATTGAGAATGCGCGATACCCCGGCAAACTACACAATGCCCTGTCCCAGCATAGCCTCAACCACCTTCTCAAATCCGGCGATATTGGCACCAGCCACATAGTTGCCGGCAACTCCGTAGCGCTCTGCCGCCTCTGATACCTTTGCAAAGATATTTACCATGATTGTGTGAAGCTTATCATCCACTTCCTCAAAGGACCATGACATCCTTAAGGAGTTCTGGCTCTGCTCCAGTCCGGATGTTGCCACGCCGCCCGCATTGGCAGCCTTGCCCGGCATGAAAAGGATCTTCTTCTCCACAAACAGGTCTGTGGCCTCTCTGGTGGAAGGCATGTTAGCGCCCTCTGCCACAGCAAAGCATCCGTTGGCAAGAAGTGTCTGAGCATCGTCAAGATTCAGCTCATTCTGGGTTGCGCATGGAAGGGCGATATCACATGGGATGCTCCAGATTCCTCTGCCCTCTGTATACACCGCGGTTGGAACCTCATCCACATACTCCTTGATACGTCCTCTGCGCACTTCCTTGATTTCCTTGACAATATCCAGCTGAATGCCGTCCTTGTCATAGATATAGCCGTTGGAATCACTTAAAGCCACTACCTTTGCTCCCAGCTGCTGCGCCTTCTCAGTTGCGTAGATAGCCACATTGCCGGAACCTGATACAACTACTGTCTTGAGATCGGAAG
>ERZ506231.463-NODE-463-length-2291-cov-9.68515_pt1 | contig 2291 bp, 2 predicted proteins | sample MGYA00512586_ERZ506231 | MGnify/ENA metagenome assembly ERZ506231
CCGAAGTTTTTGATTTCTAAATGATTTATATAAATCGGAGTATTCCACATTTATTTGACTACATGATAATAATTCTCTGTACTGTGATTCAATATAGTTTTCAATATTCATACAAGTTCCACCGTTTCCCGCTTTGTTTTACTGTATTATATCATGCAATTACATAATCGGCAATTATCCAAAACGCCGGGCGCGGGGCTGTATTGCCTCTGCGTCCGGCATTTCTTGTTGTGCGCCTGGCGGCGCACGTTTCTAACGGGTGAAAGTCCTGAATCCACCTGGTAGCGGGAAGGATATAGCCGAAGGCAAGGGTGTTGCAGGTGACTGCAAATCTGAAGGAAGCCGGATGTGGGGAACGAACCCATGGGCAAACCTCTGGTCTGACGGACAGAAACCGTATAGAAGGCTGTACATGAGGGTAAGTCTGCAACACAAGATGAAGCCCGATAGCTACACGGAATCGTGTACAGTAAATGCGGCAGATAGATGGAGGGAAAGAAACGTGTGGTACCCAGGGAGGTCTGTACGGAATGCTCTGAAAGGAGTAACCATTGCCGAGAGGTAATGCTGAGCGTACAGAAGTCAGCAGAGGTCATAGTAGCTGTTTTCAGTGAAGGACCGAATCAATAGGAGTCTTTAGTACGACAGGGAAAGGAGGAATGGGCAGATGGGTACAGAAAACAGAGAAAGCTGCTCGCAAAGAGATAGCGCGGAACGCAAAGGGTATGTGAGAGCGCACCGCTCATTCAACCGGATATGGAAGGAAAGAGACAGTGCAGAGCCAGACATCTTAAGTAAGATACTGAACAAGGAAAATCTGAACAGGGCTTACAAAAGAGTGAAGGCAAACAAGGGAGCGCCGGGAGTGGATGGAATGACCATTGAAGCGGCGTTACCATGGCTGAGGGAGAATAACTATGAACTGGTAGAGAGAATCAGGAAGGGGAAGTATACCCCATCTCCAGTCAGGCGTGTGGAGATTCCGAAGCCGGAGGGAGGGATACGAAAGCTTGGTATCCCCACCGTAATAGACCGTATCATCCAGCAGGCAATGCTTCAACAGCTCATGCCAATCTACGAACCATTGTTCTCGAAAGACAGCTTCGGCTATCGTCCGGGACGAGGAGCAAAAGACGCCATTCTCAGGATAAAGGAGTATATCGAACAGGGATACACGAGGGCAGTAGTTCTCGACTTATCGAAATACTTTGATACGCTGAACCATACGATACTGCTGAACCTGTTGAGGAAACAAGTAAAAGACGAAAGAGTGGTGCAGATGGTGAAGCGGTACCTGAAAAGTGGAGTGATGGAAAACGGTGTTGTGACAGAAACGAAGGAAGGCTCCCCGCAGGGAGGAAATCTATCCCCACTCTTAGCAAACGCGTATCTGAATGAGTTCGACTGGGAGTTCCACAGACGGGGCGTACCGTGTATCCGCTATGCAGACGACATCGTACTGCTGGCAAAGAGCGAACGGGCGGCAGAACGACTGCTGGAATCCAGCACGAAATATCTGGAGGCAAGGCTGAAACTGAGAGTGAATCGGGAAAAGAGCCGAACGGTCAGTGTGTTCGCAATCCAAAATTTTAAGTTCCTTGGTTTTTGTTTTGGGAAGAACGGAACAGGGACCTATATCCGTGTCCATGGAACGTCATGGAAGAAAGCCAAGGAGAAACTGCGCAGGCTTACTTCCCGGAGCAGGTGCGGGAGTATCATCCGAACCAAGGAAAAGATAAAAGTCTACATGAGAGGATGGCTGAACTACTATGGGATAGCGGACATGAAGAAAAACATCGAAAGCCTGAATGGATGGTTGTACCGCCGGATACGGATGTGTATCTGGAAACAGTGGAAACTGCCCAAAACCAGAATGAGGAAACTCATAGGACTGGGAGTAGACAGCCATTATGCGGCAACAATAGCCTACGACCGCAAGGGATACTGGTTCAATGCCGGAAACAAGGCGGTCAACTGGGCATTAAGTAAAGAAAGACTGATAAACTGGGGCTTTTATGACTTAGCCGCAGCCTATCAGTCTCTGCACACCAACTATTGAAAGCGCCGTATACGAGAACCGTACGTACGGTGCTGTGAGAGGACGGCGGTTAATCACCGCCTCCTACTCGATTTTTATCAAAAACTCTTACATAACCCTTTGGAACGGTTAAAATATGGGTAAAATGAAAGTGTGATACAGCAGAATAGAAACAGAATGACAATAGAATAGGGCCATATGTCTTGACTTTATCCAGTGAATGTGCCACAATATTCAATTGACAGGCTTTACA
>ERZ506231.580-NODE-580-length-1950-cov-2.11187_pt1 | contig 1950 bp, 2 predicted proteins | sample MGYA00512586_ERZ506231 | MGnify/ENA metagenome assembly ERZ506231
GACTGTGCGGACGGCATCGCCATCATCTCCGGCACCGGGTCCATCGCGCTGGGCGTCCGCCAAGGCGAGAGCATGCGCTGCGGCGGATGGGACTACGAACTCGGTGACGAGGGGTCCGGCGGCTGGCTGGGCAAGGAGGCCCTGCGAGCGTTCACCCGCCAAGCCGATGGGCGCGACGCGCGCGGTGCCCTGTACACGCTCGTGCGCGAAAGACTCGGTATCGACGATGACTTCGACGTAATCAGGTGGGCTCAGCGTCATTACGCCGAGCGCTCATCGGTTTCCGCGCTCGCGCCGATCGTCACGGATGCCGCCCGTGCCGGCGACATCTCCGCTCTCGCCATCCTCGAACGCGCCGCTCAAGAAGAGGCCGACATGGTCGACGCGATCGTCCGGGGGCTATTCCATCGCAGCGGGCCACAGAGCGCGTCCATCCCCGTCATGTATGTGGGCGGGACCTTCGCCGCGGGCGACCTTCTGCTCGAACCGCTTGCCCGCGCGCTCGGTCCCGGTTGCCGCCTCGTTGCACTCAACACGCAAATCCTCCTCGTCCTCTTGACTCTCAAACAACATCACGCCGCAATCGAATACGTCCATCGACATCCTCTCCGCCCCTCCTTGCCAACCCTTCTGGCTACAGTATACCCAAATTAGAACATTTGTTCGTAGAACTTCTGTTCGTATTCCATGAAGAATTGAGGGCTTTACGAGGGGCGTATCCATGGACCATGGGCGAGAGTGGCGAACCCGCAGCCCCTCCATCAAGCGCCATACGAACGCAACGCTCGCCGTCGTGTGCAAACGCCACTCTCCCCGTCGTGTGCGAAAGCTACGTATCCGCAGCTTCTCTATCTATCACCGCGCAGAACCCAATCGGCGGCACGGAAACCACAAAGCCCCCGATGCACCATCGCATCAGGGGCTTCACACGGACGTATTCGTTTGACACAGCCGGGACGCATCGCGCAACGGGAAGCCGTTCGTGCGGGCGGAGCCCGCCAACTCAAGAAGCACCCCGGCGGTCACGATGCCCTCCGACACACGCCGAAAACAACCCAGCCCGCCTCACTCCGCTGTCGACACGAGGCTCGCAGCAAAACGCGCCTTTGTTGCAAGCCGCCTGAACCCCAAGCGGGCGTCTCAATCAAAGCGCATCGGCCCAGGCACGCGAAGCTACACGAGCTTGAACCCAAACCCATCACGGACATACGGCAAGAACCGCTTGTCCTCGGCACAAACCGCACCCACAACATTCATCCGCGCATCGCCGGGCACATCGACACGCGCGATCTCGAGCTCTCCCTCATATCGCAGATAGGCGCTGTTCGAAACGGCAATCGAACCCGCAGCTCGCTAATCGCCAGCATGCGCATCGGGCTTGATGGAACGCGCCGGCTTCAGACTCGTACGCGACTCCTGGGACCTAATAATCTGAGCACTCGAGTCGGGACGATCGTGATGCACCTGACCGCACAGGTACCCATATCCCTCCTCAAGCTCGCACCTCAACTCGACGAATCCCGCCGAAACCTGGGCGAAGCGCTCCCATGAGGCGTCGGTCAGGTCGGGGTCGCCCACCAGCACACAGTCGCATCCGGCGGCAAACGCCGCCTCGAGCATGTTGAGCGCCACGTCCCCCTTGCGGCCCCGGTGCTCCTCAATCATGGGCAGTCCCTCGTGCAGAGGACCGCGCAGCTCGCCGTCCCCGGGCACAAACCCAATGATCTCAAAGCCATACGCACTCAGGCGGTCGTTCATTGCGCGCACGTCCTCGAGCGCCAGGCCGGTATGCTGCTTGGGATAGTAGTTGTGGCACGCCGCAAAACGGGAGAAGTCCGCACCAGCCGCTCGCCAAGCTGCGATCTCCGCTTTTGACACCGTCGAAGCGTTGCACACAATATGGAACGTTTTGGAGAGCCGTACCGTCTCCTCCGGCGTGAAGCCGTAATC
>ERZ506231.604-NODE-604-length-1900-cov-4.23848_pt1 | contig 1900 bp, 1 predicted proteins | sample MGYA00512586_ERZ506231 | MGnify/ENA metagenome assembly ERZ506231
TTCCGATCTAAAAAAGATTCGAATATACACTAGAAGTGTTTAGGTAGCAAACGTTACGGAAATTTGAAATGGTTTGTTATTTAAGGGGAAACTAAAAGTTATAATAGGAGGAAAGTAGTATGTACAGGAAAAAATTAATGCGCGTATGCCTGACGGGTGTTATGGTTGTTTCAATTGCAACAGCGAACGTTGCACCAGTGTTTGCAGCAGAGCCAGTAGAAAAGGTGGAGACGGAGAGCGATAGTTGGGATAGTATTTCTGGTGAAATTAATTTTAGAGATACAGACAACAATGAATCTATCTTTGTGCAATTTAACAATGAAAAAGTGGAGGATTATCGTTGGGGTGATGATCCGAAAGATACATATGAAGTATTGCCGGCAGAAACTGTGAAAAAATATCTTCCAGAAGGATATGAATTGGTAGAAGGTATCTATTCGGTAGCAGGTGGAGAGACACAGGATTCTTATTTTGTATATGCCGAGGTAAAGAAAGTACTTGTCGAAGAAACACAGGATGTGAAAATCAATTATTATGATGAAGCAGCTGGAAAACAGGTAGCAGAAGTGCCGGTACAGGTATCAATTGATACATCGTGTGTAAATATGGCAATCCTGACAAGATACCTGCCAGAAGGATATACACTTGAAGGTTCTGATTGTATCATCAGAGACGGATATGTATATGTATCCGTAGCGCCAGCAGAAGAAGTACAGAATGTAAAAATCAATTACTATGATGAAGCAGCAAAGAAACAGGTAGCAGAAGTACCGGTACAGGTATCAATTGATACATCATGTGTAAATATGGCAATCCTGACAAGATATATGCCGGAAGGATATGCATTGGTAAGTTCAGACTGCATCATTAGAGATGGATACGTATATGTTTCTGTAAAGAAAGATGTAGAGATCAGAGAAGCAGTGCTTCACATTACATTTGAAACTCCGAACGGAGAAGTTGTTACAACAGAAACAGTAACAGCAGAAGGCGCTGATGGAGAAGACGCGGTATTCAGACTTGGTGTAGACTTCAATCTTCCAACAGGATACAAGCTGTCCAACGACAGAGATCAGGTAACAGAAATCACAATTCCATTTGGATCCACAGGCGGACATACAATGGTTGTAGAAAAAGGTGACCTTTCTTCCATCGTAAAAATCCAGTTTGTAGATGCTGAGAATAATGATGAAGTGGTAGCAGGTGGAGATTACTTTGTTGATGGTGATGGAGACGGAATCTTCCACACAAGAGAGATCACAGAGTGGGTACCGGAAGGATATGAGTTACAGGAAGTTGGAGATTTCCAGGTAGAGCTGTACAAAGAGACACCATTACAGCTGAGCGTAACAAAGATCAAAGAGGATAAACCGGAAACTCCGGATCCAGAGGAGCCAAATAAACCAGAAGATCCTGACAAAGAAGACACAAATAATAAAGACGACAAAAAAGAGGATACTAAGAAAGAAGATAAGAAGAAAAATTCTCCAAAGACCGGAGATGAGACAAGTGCAGCAGCTGCAGCATTACCGGCAGGTGTCAGTCTTGCAGCAATCCTTGCAGTATTAGTAAAAAAATTCAAATAATCTGAAAAACGAATAGACGGTTTTCGGTTATAAGAAATGAGAATATTGCCAAAAATGCAGTGCGTTTTTGGCAATATTTTTTTAAAATTTTCAGATTGTACTAAATCAAATACAAACGAGAATCATTCCTGTTTTCTCTTGTCTTTCTTTTAACATAATGGTATACTAAGACCCGTAAGAAAGAGAAAATTATTCATGTACATTGAAGGAGGATTTTAAACGATGGCACAGTTTGAACAGTGGTCAGGATTTAACGGAAGACTCTGGAAAGAGGAAGTTAACGTTCGTGACTTCATCCAGAACAACTACACACC
>ERZ506231.633-NODE-633-length-1864-cov-2.73632_pt1 | contig 1864 bp, 1 predicted proteins | sample MGYA00512586_ERZ506231 | MGnify/ENA metagenome assembly ERZ506231
ATGATTGCCTCCTGCTTTTACTCTCCGAAAACAGCTTTATAATCAGCCTGGAATTTCTCAATTCCGGCGTCTGTCAACGGATGATGTGTCATCTGTTCGATTACCTTGTAAGGCACTGTTGCAATATCAGCCCCTGCAAGTGCACAGTCTGTAATGTGGATCGGATTTCTTACGCTTGCGGCAATGATCTCTGTATCAATTCCTGCAACTTCAAAGATCTGAGCGATCTCTGCAACCAGATCTGTTCCTCTTACCGAGATATCATCCAGTCTTCCCAAAAACGGTGATACATACGTTGCACCCGCTCTTGCTGCCAGAAGTGCCTGATTTGCAGAAAAGATCAAAGTCACATTTGTCTTGATTCCCTCAGATGAAAGGACTTTACAAGCGTTCAGGCCTTCCACTGTCATTGGAATCTTCACTACCATGTTCGGATGAATCTTTGCAATCTCACGTCCTTCTTTGATCATGCCTTCTGCGTCTACTGTTGTCGCTTTGACTTCTCCGCTGATTGGTCCGTCTACGATGGATGCAATCTCTGCGATTACTTCTTCAAATACACGTCCTTCTTTGGCGATCAGGGATGGATTTGTTGTAACTCCACAGATCACACCCATGTCATTTGCTTTTTTAATATCCTCTACATTTGCTGTGTCAATAAAAAATTTCATTGCCTGTCCCTCCTTAAAATCTTCATCGATTTGTTATAATTCGATTATATAGACTCCCTGGAAACAGGTCAATAGGCCCAAAAATTATTAGTAATTTTGCCGTACTAATAATATCACATTATTAATAAAAAAACTACTGCTAACTTTGGTTTTGCCTTTTACTGTTGATTTTTATTACTAATAATTTACTTTTTTGTACTAATTTTTCTTTTTTTCAGATTTGGATATCCGGTTGTTCCCCGCATCACGATCTGTGGCTCATACTCCACATGATAGATGCTCACCGGCTCGATCCCGGCATACGGCTCACTGCGGGCTTTGATCTTTTTCATGATGATATCGCAGGCGTCTCTGCCTTTATAGATCACGAAATGTTCGACTGTTGTCAGCGCAATATGATGCATTCTCGCAAACAATGTGTTGTCGCATCCCATCACGGACATCTCTCCCGGAACTTTGTATTTCTCCTCGTACAGAGCATCTAAAATACCAAAGGCGATCATGTCATTGAGCCCCACGATCGCAGTCAGATCCGTATGCTCTTTCAGCAATTCCTTTGTCAGGTCATATCCGATCCGATATTCCGAATCGATTCCCGGCACATCTTTATCAATCTGCTCATCCGCGGCTTTGATCACCACATGATCTCCAAGTCCTGCTTTCTGAAACTCCTTCAAAAATCCTTCTACCCGCTTGGAACGCTGCTTCTGCCTTACAGTCAGCGGCGGCGCAATATATGCCACATGGGTATGTCCGAGTTCCAGCAGATGCTTTGCCATAATTCTGCCAAGCTTTGAATTATCCAGCTCTACCGCATCCACATTCAGCCGTTCATTCTGATTGTTGATGACAGCAAAGGGAATCTTGTTGGACAACTGCTCCACTGTCTCCATAAAGCAGCTGCTCGGATTACAGGTGTAGATGACCCCCTGCGGATTCAGAGAGGGAAGCATCTTTAAATAACGCTCCTCCAGCTCCAGATCTCTCTGGGTATTACACACAAACAGCCCGAACCCCTGCTCCGTTGCTCTTGCTTCGATTCCCTGCAAAAGCATGACATAATACGGATTGGTCAGATTCGGGCAGAAAACCACCAGAAGCTTTTCCCTGCGGCTTTCTTTCTGTGTTCTGCGCTTGGGAAGCACATACCCCAGCTCCCGGGCTGCATCCTCCACTTTTTTTACCACTAGATC
>ERZ506231.835-NODE-835-length-1572-cov-3.85102_pt1 | contig 1572 bp, 2 predicted proteins | sample MGYA00512586_ERZ506231 | MGnify/ENA metagenome assembly ERZ506231
ACGAAACATTTTCCGCAGTGGCAGAATATATTTTTCAACACTATCAAGAACCCATTTGTATCGAAACTCTAGCACGGAATTTTCACATGAGTTATTCTCACTTTTCCGCAAAATTTAAAGAATACTACGGACAGACCTGCGGGCATTTTATCAAAATGGTACGAATCCAAAAAGCAGAAGATCTTCTTCGTTTCACTGATTTTGACCTTTCCTACATCAGCCAGGAAACCGGCTTTTGCGACTGCAGTCATTTCATACGGGTATTTCAGGAATTTCATGGAATTACACCCAAAAAATTTCGTAAAAATCTACATACCACCTGACATTTCCATACAATATAAAAACTGCCGGCACCACAGCTGCCGGCAGTTTTTATATTGTTCTTTGTTCTCCGTTATGAAAAGTTCATTTATTTTCTTATTTAACTCATAAGCTTTGATCTACTTTGACTTCGATTTCATCCACATCTTCCACTCGTATCATTTTTACAATTTCCTGATTCTTTTTATCTTTCAGAGAAATTTTCAACCACTCTTCATCACAGTCCATCACATGACATTCAAACTCTGTTTTTCCAACAAAATTGATTCCTTTTTCGCTTGAAATTTTACAATCTCTTCCCACTAATTCTTCAATCAGTTTTGACATGATACTTTCTCTGCACCTTTCTTTTTCTAACTTTTTTACTTTCCTTTCAAGCTTTTTCACTTTATCAGGATATGACATATAACACAGCACTATAACAAATGCCAACACACCCAAATATTCCATATTGCCACCTTACTTCGCCACCGGCAAAAATGGTGCCAGCACTCCTGCCACATTCGAAATCGGCATCGTCTGCAGCCAGATATGTCCCGGTCCACTGATGACCGTATTGAACACGCCTTCTCCGCCGAACAGCATATTCTTCACACCCGGCACGCTCTGAATCTCCATGCTGCAGGTCGCATCCATTGCAGCCAGATATCCGGTATCCACCACGATCTGCTGCCCCGGCTGCAGCTCATACTCTACCACATGACCGTCAAATTCCAGAAATGCCATACCGCGTCCGGAAAGCTTCTGCATGATAAATCCCTCTCCGCCGAAAATTCCGGAACCGATCCGCTTCTGGAAGAAGATCGACAAATCCACGCCGGCTTCCGCTGCCAGAAAACCGGACTTCTGTACTACGATTTCTCTCCCGGGCGCAACCTCATGCGCAACGATCTTTCCCGGAAAACTGGATGCAAACGCGATCATTCCGTGACCGCCCTTTGCAGTATACGTGTTCTGGAAAATCGACTCTCCGGAAAACATCCTTCCGAATGCTTTGCCGATCCCGCCGTTGGTACTCGTCTCCATCTTCATATTCGGGGACATCCAGCTCATGGCTCCCTTCTCTGTGATCATCGTTTCTCCTTCTTCTAAAGTACAGATCACTGCCGGTAATGTTTCTCCTACGATTTCATATCTCATACGCATTCTCCTTATAGAATTGTATTATATTATTAGTACAATTATAAACATTTTTCTTTGCTCTGTCAATCTGTGATTTATAACATTCTCGCGACTGAAATGAAAAAAACA
>ERZ506231.962-NODE-962-length-1436-cov-1.59232_pt1 | contig 1436 bp, 1 predicted proteins | sample MGYA00512586_ERZ506231 | MGnify/ENA metagenome assembly ERZ506231
GTCCCGCGGACAGAGGCAGGAACTGCTTACTTGCCGCGATGCTTGCGGCGCTTCCTTTCACGCCGGTGTTCCCAGCGCGAACGCGCTTCATCCTGGCGCCGCGCCGCTCGCTCGCTTCCCGATTCGTCCTTGATGCGTTCCCGCTCGCGGGCGAGCGCAAGTTGCGAAGCTGTCGATGACCCGTGCTGGCGCATCACCTTGGCTGCCTCGCGCGCACGACGCTTGGGGTTGCCAGGGGTCCGCCCGACACGTGGCCCAACAGGCTCCGCCTCCGCACTCAGGTGCAGGCTCGACCAACGCTCAAGCACCCACGTATAGACTTCTTCATTCGAAGGTTCCGCACCATATACCACGCGCGCAATACGAAGCATGCCGTCTTCGACATGCTCGACCACGCCCACCCAAAACTGACCATCGTGATAGACAGTCAGGGTCGATGAGACCTCACTCTTTCGCATAGCCGCGACCTCCTTCTATGTAGGGCTACGCGAAGAAGGGACAACCAAGGAGGCAGGTTACTGGCAGGCTCATGCCCGCGGCCCGACTACCCGACGGGCGCTGTGTTTTTATCTTCGATGGATATCAGTATAGCGCCACGTCCTGTCGTATCATCAAACGCCTCCGTCCAAGCTTCTGAGCATATCGGAGATGCTGCGAGCCATCTCATCCGATGCCTCACGAATAATTCCGAGCCAGCGAGAAAGGCTATCCACACCGACCGATGAGTCGCCGATTGACAAATCGTCGGACACGTCAGAAGAAATCGCGGTCTCCGCTTCAAGCACGTCGCAGGCGCTCGTGATTGCCATCAAAGGGGTTATAAGCTCGTGGGAGGCGGAAAGGACGAACCCCCTCTCGCGCTTGCGAGCCTCCATAACCGGTCGCAGCGACTGCGTTGTCGCGAAAGCCGCAACCGCCGTTGCACACAACACGATGACCGCCCCGGAAGCGATGCAACGGAGGATGAGCGAGGCAGCATAATCGCCATGGGGCGTTACATCAAGAAACGTGTAGACACGTATCCCGCTTGGAGCGGTCTCGACCGCCGCAACGCTTCCATTCGAGACCGTCACGGCACCATTCTGGGCACCGAGGGGCTGCCAGAGGCCGATCCACTTGCGCCCGTCAAAAGAGAAAGGCTGGCTTCCGACCTCATCGCGAAGACTCACGAGCTGCGTCGCGACGCTTTCAGAGAGGCGATCGACGGCAGCCGCTCCCCCGCATTCCACCGCACCCGCCTCGCCCGACTCGTCCACGGCAACCCGGCACCATGAAATGTCGGGGCCGGTAACGACCAAACCTGACGTCCCATCAGTCTCGCTGTCCGCGGCCGTCCGGTCGATGTCAAACGGCTGGTTTGAGAACTCCTCAAGCATATGCCTGCGCGCCGTCATATCCGCATCGATGAGCGGTGTCGCCAGCAGCGCCATACACGC
>ERZ506231.1256-NODE-1256-length-1221-cov-2.78216_pt1 | contig 1221 bp, 1 predicted proteins | sample MGYA00512586_ERZ506231 | MGnify/ENA metagenome assembly ERZ506231
GAAATCAAACGTGCGGATAGAGACAACGCAATCGATTTGTACATTGGAGAAGATTACATGGATGTTCTGGCAGATGGAGCATGGGAGAATATCTTCAAAGTAAAACCGGAAGTATTCACAAGAGAAGAAAAGAGAGCATGGCTGGATCAGATGACAGACGTGGCACTTGGTTCAGATGCATTCTTCCCATTTGGGGATAACATTGAACGTGCACACAGAAGCGGTGTAAAGTATATCGCACAGCCGGGCGGTTCTGTAAGAGATGACAATGTGATCGAAACATGTAATAAATACAAAATGGCAATGGCATTTACAGGAATTCGTTTATTCCATCACTAAAATGTGGTAAAATCCGTATGACGGGGAAATTTCAAGTACCCGGCATACGGATTTTTTGTATAAGAAATGATAGAAGATAAATGATGTCTGATGGAGGGAAGAAGCGATGATAATAGAAACAAGAAGCGCACAGGAGACATTTCAGCTTGGAAAAGAACTGGGCGAGAAGGCATATCCTGGACAGGTGTTTACGCTGACCGGAGATCTTGGTGTTGGGAAAACCGTGTTTACGCAGCGCTTTGCAGCCGGTCTTGGAATTACAGAGCCGGTTAATAGTCCGACATTTACGATCGTACAGGTGTATGAGGAAGGCAGACTGCCATTTTATCATTTTGACGTATATCGCATTGGAGATGTGGAAGAAATGGATGAAGTGGGATTCGAAGATTATGTGATGGGGGAAGGAGTTTCCCTGATCGAATGGGCAAACTTAATTGAGGAGATACTTCCCCAAAAACGGACGGAGATCACCATCGAGAAGAATCTGGAAGAAGGATTTGATTACCGGAAAATTACTGTGGAGGAAACGATTTAGGCAAATCTGTTTGCACAATTTCGGAAAACACGGTAACATAGAAGCGATAAGAAGAAAAAGAGAGGAAATAGAGTATGCGGGTATTGGCAATAGACAGTTCCGGGCTGACTGCGACTGTTGCGGTTGTAGAAGACACTCAGACTGTTGCAGAATATACGATCAATTATAAAAAGACACATTCACAGACCTTACTTCCCATGATCGATGAAGTGGTGAAGATGACAGAGTTGGATTTGAATACCATTGATGCCATTGCGGTGGCAGGGGGACCGGGATCCTTTACCGGGCTTCGCATTGGATCTGCGACGGCAAAAGGTCTGGGATTTGCGTTGAACAAACCTCTGATC
>ERZ506231.1633-NODE-1633-length-1037-cov-2.97963_pt1 | contig 1037 bp, 1 predicted proteins | sample MGYA00512586_ERZ506231 | MGnify/ENA metagenome assembly ERZ506231
CTACACGACGCTCTTCCGATCTCCGAACATGGCAAACATGTGCTGAATACTCAGTGGAAGCAGCATCTTAAAGGGCACTTTTTCTTCCACCTGAATGATTTTCTGATTTTCCATTGAAAAATCCTCCCTATCCTTTTCCTTTGTAGTTTCAATCTTTCCTATTGTACCAGATTCTCCTGCCGATAACCAGACTTTGTTTTGAGAAATATTTAAAGCACTTCCTCAAGCACTCTTTTGACATTCTGATACGAAAGCTTATCCAGCTGACGTTCCGTCATTCCTGCCTTTTTCAAAGCATCCCATACACACTCGATCTCTTCAATCCCGCGAAGCCAGTTCTGCCCTGCCTCAAATCCATCGAAATCTGTTCCCAGTGCCACAGAATCCTCTCCGGCTTTTTGCAGGATATGCATCCCATGCTTTGCAATATCCAAAACCTCCGCTGACCGATCGCTTTGTAAAAACTGCGGATAAAAATTAAGTCCCACAACACCTCCGCATTCCCCGAGTGCACAAAGCATCTCATCCGAAAGATTTCGCGGGTGCGCACAAAGTGCGCGGGCATTAGAATGAGACGCTATAATCGGTTTTTTGCTCAGCCGGATACAATCCCAAAAGCCACCGTCTGACAAGTGAGAAACATCCACCAGCATTCCTCTTTCGTTCATTTCTTCTACCATCTGTTTTCCAAAAGATTTCAATCCCTTTTGCATCTCCTGTGCATTTCTGCTGTTCGGATATCCGATGCAATTTTCATAATTCCATGTCAGTGTGATTAGGCGGACACCTCTCTGATACAGTTCTTCAAGGCGGTTTCTGTTTCCATTTAAAACGCCGCCTTCTTCCACGGTCAGCAGTGCCAGATTGAGTTCCTCCCGTTCTGCATATTCTAAATCTTTTGCTGTTTTTATAAGCTTTAATTTCTTATTTTCTTTTGTCTCACGCTCCATACGGGCAATCATCTCGATCACCTTCTGGTATGCTTCTTCCCACTTTCCATCTGGTACACATACAAAACATGCAAAAAATTCCGCCAG
>ERZ506231.1722-NODE-1722-length-1004-cov-1.9294_pt1 | contig 1004 bp, 1 predicted proteins | sample MGYA00512586_ERZ506231 | MGnify/ENA metagenome assembly ERZ506231
CCTTCCGATCTAGCTCTGAGGGGCTTTGTAGAGAAAGAGATGATTCCAGAAAAAGCGTATTGTAGAAGCTTGAACAAAGACCATTTTGAGACACCGTGCTGACGCTCAAGCGGCTCATAAGCATAAGGCATTGTGTTAAATCCGACCCAAGAGAAAATGCCCTTTGAGAACCTGTGGAACTCCGGCATGGAAAGAATTGTGTCTGCAACACAACGGCGAAACACGCGAAAGTCACTTGCATCCTTTAGAACTGGAGTTTCCATCATGGAGTCCATTAAAGAATAAAAAGATCTTTTGAGAAACGATAGAAGACGACCTTCATGGCGATGCGCTTGAAACGCAGCGACCATATCGCAATCATCATTATCGAGAAGTGCATCTACCATATTAAGAGCATCTTGTGGATCCTGCTGCAAATCAGCATCAATTATCCCGATGATGTCCCCTGTTGCATTGTTTAGTCCTGCCCAAATGGCGGCTTCTTTACCGAAGTTTCTGGAGAAGCTGATGGCGAGAACGTTAGGTTTGTTGATGGTGAGCTCACGTAGTTTTCCCCGAGTTCCATCCGAGCTTCCATCATCAATAAAAATTAGTTCCCAAAGCAAGTTGCTATCTGCAAAGGTCTTTGAAAATGCTTCGTAAAATGGGAACACATTATCCACTTCATTGTAGGCGGGAACGATGAAGCTGACTTTAATCTGGCTGTTCACTTTATCTCCTATTTAAACACTACATTGCGGTAGAGGTAATAATTCCAAATGACAATGCAGGACATCGAAATTAGTTTTGCACAAGTTGGCGGAAGTCCGATTTCGGATGTGGCGGTTATGAAGATTGAGGAAAAAGTTGTATTAAAGGCAAATAAGAGAAGATAGAGAAAAAGTGACCTCATTGACCATTTTCTAGAGTTGAATGACCAGCGCTTGTTGAGGATGTAGTTATATGTCGTTGCTGCCACCACGGCGGCAACGTTGGCAAGAGCTAACGTAACAGTACCTGCAGAG